>OLQY01000561.1_pt1 | contig 41618 bp, 48 predicted proteins | sample 1672851 | NCBI WGS metagenome assembly OLQY01 (sample SAMEA3136730, study PRJEB25190) | human gut metagenome | reverse complement strand
CTCGTCGTTTGGTTGACGTTGCCCAAGATGTTATCATTCGTGAAGACGATTGTGGAACTGACCGTGGTCTTGTCATCCGTGCTATCACTGATGGTAAAGAAGTTACAGAAACTCTTGAAGAACGTCTTGTTGGTCGTTACACTAAGAAATCTGTTAAACACCCTGAAACTGGCGAAGTTATCGTTGGTCCAGACGTATTGATTACTGAAGATATGGCAGCTGAAATTGTTAAAGCTGGTGTAGAAGAAGTAACAATCCGTTCAGTATTTACATGTAACACTCGTCATGGTGTATGTCGTCACTGTTATGGTGTCAACCTTGCTACAGGTGATGCGGTTGAAGTTGGTGAAGCAGTTGGTACAATTGCCGCTCAATCTATCGGTGAACCTGGTACACAGCTTACAATGCGTACCTTCCACACGGGTGGTGTTGCGTCAAATACCGATATCACACAAGGTCTTCCTCGTATCCAAGAAATCTTTGAAGCTCGTAACCCTAAAGGTGAAGCAGTTATCACTGAAGTTAAAGGTACTGTTGTTGACATCGAAGAAGATGCTTCTACACGTACTAAGAAAGTTTACGTTCAAGGTAAAACTGGTATGGGTGAATACGTGGTACCATTCACAGCTCGTATGAAAGTAGCTATTGGTGATGAAGTTCACCGTGGTGCTTCACTTACTGAAGGTTCTATCCAACCTAAACGTCTCCTTGAAGTTCGTGATACATTATCAGTTGAAACTTACCTTCTTGCCGAAGTACAAAAAGTATACCGTAGCCAAGGGGTAGAAATCGGTGATAAACACGTCGAAGTAATGGTTCGTCAAATGCTTCGTAAAGTTCGTATCATGGATCCAGGTGATACAGATCTTCTTCCAGGTACACTTATGGATATCGCAGACTTCACAGATGCTAACAAAGATGTTGTTATCTCTGGTGGTATTCCTGCAACTGCACGTCCAGTACTTATGGGTATTACTAAAGCTTCGCTTGAAACTAATTCATTCTTGTCAGCTGCATCATTCCAAGAAACAACTCGTGTTCTTACAGATGCTGCTATCCGTGGTAAAAAAGATCACCTTCTTGGTCTTAAAGAAAATGTTATCATCGGTAAAATTATTCCAGCTGGTACAGGTATGGCACGTTACCGTAACCTTGAACCACAAGCTGTTAATGAACTTGAAACAAGTGAAGAAGCTGAAATAGTTGAAGCAACTGCAACAACAGAAGCAGAATAATCTGATTTCACATTTTAGTTTAATAAATGAAAAAGGCCTGAGTTTATCTCAGGCCTTTTTGTTAAGCTTTTTTAGATGATAATGGTTATAAATAAGCAAATATATTTTAAATTAGCTTTAATTCTTATATAATAAAGAGCATAAGGAAGTGAAAAAATGTATCAAGTAATCAAAATGTTTGGGGACTGGGAACCTTGGTGGTTTTTGGATGATTGGCAGGATGATATCATCGAAGAACAAACTTTTGAATACTTTGAAGAAGCTGTGTCATTTTACAAATCAGAATGGCAATCGTTAAGAATGAATCTGCCGATCTGTAAGTGTCATGATAATTTTCAAGCTGCTTTCTGGGATCAAACCGAGAAACGTTGGTGTGAAAATTGTGGTGATTATTTGCAGCAATATCATTCTCTTTTAATCTTAAAGGATGGGCAAGAATTGACGAAAGAGTATTTTGCTTATCATTTTAATGTTCGAGATGACGAACCAAGCCCCAGACCTCAAAATTGCAAATTTAAACCTTAATCATGGAAGTTTTCCATGGTTTTTTTCTTTTTTTGAGATTTTTTTACGAATATAAAAGTGAGGAGGTCAACATGATTCAGGAAAAAGCAAAGCAGCTGATTAAGGATGCTGTTGAAAAGAATGTGCAAGATATTTACATTGTTCCTAAGAAGGAGCACTATGAAATTTATCAACGTGTTGGAGATGAACGTCAGTTTATCCAAGAAGTTGCTAGTGATGAAATGACAAGCGTGATTAGTCACTTTAAATTTGTTGCGGGAATGAATGTTGGTGAGAAACGTCGTAGTCAGCTAGGGTCTTGTGATTATGAATTTGCTGAAGGTGAAGAGATTTCACTGCGTTTATCCACTGTTGGTGATTATCGCGGGCGTGAGAGCCTGGTCATCAGACTTCTTTATTCAGGTCGTCATGATTTGCAATATTGGTTCGATGGGATGAAGGATATTTTAGAGGCGATTGATAGTCGAGGCCTTTATCTTTTTTCCGGGCCGGTAGGGAGTGGAAAGACTACTCTCATGTATCAATTGGTTCGTGAAAAGTTCCCCGATAAGCAGGTCATTACGATAGAAGACCCTGTTGAGATTAAGCAGGATAATATGTTGCAGCTGCAGCTTAATGATGAAATTGGCATGACTTATGATAATCTCATTAAACTCTCGCTTCGCCATAGACCTGATATTTTAATTATTGGAGAGATTCGTGATAGTGAGACAGCGCGTGCGGTTATTAGAGCTAGTCTAACAGGTGTGCTCGTCTTTTCAACTATTCATGCGAAAAGTATCCCAGGTGTTTATGCCAGATTATTGGAGTTGGGAGTTAGTAGACAAGAGCTCGAAAATAGTTTACGAGCGATTATTTATCAACGATTAATTGGCGGTGGAGGTATTGTGGATTTTGCCAAAGGAGATTTTGAACACTATCCCCCAACAAGGTGGAATGAGCAAATTAAAAGCCTTGCTAGGGACGGACATATTGGCCTTGAGGAAGCAAAAATCGAAAAAATTGCCCTTTAAAAAACAGCAGAAGGTGATTCAATTATTTAACAATCTCTTTAACAGCGGCTTTAATTTAACAGAAATTGTTTCTTTTTTGAGACGAAGTCAGTTGTTGGCGGAAGTTTATGTGGACAGTATGCAAGAGTCATTGTTAAGTGGGGCAAGTTTGGCAGATATGATGGCTAAGCTGGGCTTTTCAGATACAATTGTCACCCAGATTGCTCTTGCGGATGTTCATGGGAATTGTCAGCAGAGTTTGTTAAAAATTGATGGTTACTTGGCTAGTATGTCAGTTGTTCGAAAGAAATTGATTGAAGTGGCGACTTATCCTTTGATTTTGTTTAGCTTTTTAATTCTGATTATGTTGGGCTTGAAAAATTATTTGCTGCCGCAGTTGGAAAATCAAAATTTTGCAACTCAGATTATCAGCCATTTTCCTATGATTTTTTTGGGTGGCTTTGCTCTTTTAGCTTTAGGAATTCTGCTTGGGGTTCTGTATGCCGAGCACTTATCGCCAATTTATCTGTATAGTCAGTTAAGTCGTTTGCCAATATTTGGTCGGCACGTGCGCCTTTATTTGACGGCTTATTATGCGCGTGAGTGGGGAAATCTTATCGGACAAGGTATCGAACTGATGGAGATTGTAGAGCTTATGCAGCGGCAAAAATCACGTCTCTTTCAGGAAATTGGAAAAGATATGCAGGAAGCTTTGTTGTCTGGTCAGTCTTTTCATCAGAAAGTGCTGGATTACCCTTTCTTTTTGCGTGAACTTAGCTTAATGATTGAATATGGCGAGGTCAAGTCAAAATTAGGTCGTGAGTTAGATATTTATGCCGAAGAGACTTGGCAGAATTTCTTTAGTCAATTGACGCAGGCAACGCAGCTAATTCAGCCTTTGGTCTTTGTCTTTGTTGCTTCAATCATCGTTTTAATTTATGTGGCAATGCTTTTGCCGATGTATCAAAATATGGGAGGAAATTTTTAATGAAAAACATTTGGAAAAAACTACGTAAAAAGTCTGTAGAAGCTTTTACACTTGTGGAGATGTTGATTGTTTTGCTAATCATTGGTGTCTTGATGCTGTTATTTGTGCCAAACTTGAGCAAGCAAAAAGAGGTTGTGCATGAAAAAGGAGATGCTGCTGTTGTCAAAGTTGTCGAAAGTCAGATGGAGCTTTATGAAGTGAAGACAGGTAAACAACCAACTGTAAATGATTTGGTGAAAGCTGAATATATTTCAAAAGACCAAGCTCAAACATATAATGCGGCTAAAAAATAAAGCTTTTTACGCCTTTACCCTTATCGAAAGTTTGCTGACTTTAGCAATTTCTTGTTTTATGGTCATCATGCTATCAGGTTCGGTCAATCATATTTTTCAATCGGTCGATGAAACTTTGTTCTTTCTTTCCTTTGAAAATCTTTATCGCGATACACAAAAATTGGCTAGTATTAAGCAGGAAAGTCAGACTTTGCAGATATCGCAAGATGCGATTTCAAATGGAATCACTAGTGTTAAGGTTCCTAAAACTGTATTGGTTGACAAGAATTATCAGCTTGTTTTTGATAAATCAGGGGGTAATTCATCTCTTACCAAGATACAGTTTCATACAGAAAACCAGGCAATCGATTATCAATTGTACATAGGAAGTGGTAACTATAAAAAAACAGAAACTAAAAGCTTACATACTCCTTGAGGGCTTGGTAGCTCTTGCTTTATTAGCAACGATTATCAGTCTGGTCTTAGGAGAAATGGATCGTAGTCGCACTCAAATGCAAGAGAGTTTGCATCAGCAAGAAGTACTTAATGTAGCGACCATGGCCGTTCAAACAGGACAAGACCATTTGGCCATTAATGGGGTTGAGGTGCGTATGGTTAAGCATGATAATGAGATTTCCGTTTATGATGGGCAAAATGAGGTGCTGCATGTCACGAAAAATTAGATTAAGAGCTTTTACCCTTTTAGAAAGTTTGGTAGCTTTGCTGGTTATCTCAGGTTCCATATTGGTTTATCAAGGATTGACCCAAAGCATTTCAAGCAATGTCCATTATTTATCGGCGAATCAAGAGGAAAAATGGTTGCTCTTTTCTCAGCAGCTGCGTTCTGAGCTTGCTGGTTGTCAGTTGAATAAAGTTGCTGACAACAAACTCTATGTTAGTAAAGGTAATCAGCAATTGGCTTATGGCTTGTCTAAGGCTGATGATTTTCGAAAAACAAATGCCTCAGGTCAGGGTTATCAACCCATGTTCTTTGGCGTGACGTCATCTAGCATCAGTCAGGATGGCAATAAGGTGATAATTAAACTGCAATTAGGCAGTGATATGGAGAGATGTTTTGTTTACACTTTTAAGACGACAAGTTAAAGCAGGAATTTTATTATATGCCTTACTGATGGCGGCTATCTTTGCACTGCTTTTGCAATTTTATTTGGGGCGCGTGGTTGCAAGTGAACGTCAACATCAGGCACAGATAAAATCAGCCCAAGCTTACCTGATGGCAGAAATGAGTAAAGACTTGGCTGATGAGGAATCAGGACAATACCAATTTGATAAAGGAACAGTAAGTTATCACTACAAAGACAAACTCTTAGTAGAGACCGTTACGTTAGGTAGCAAGGAGGAGTTTCAATACACGTTTTACCTTCCTAAGAAAGAAAAAAAAGCACTTGAAAAAGAAAGTCACTAGTGCTTTCTTTTCATTTTCAAGGTTTTTTGATATGATTAGTCTTGGAGGGGAAAATGAATTTTGAAAAAATCGAAACAGCTTACGGGCTGATTCTAGAAAATATACAGTTAATCGAAAATGAGTTGAAAACACACATTTACGATGCTCTTATTGAACAAAACTCTTTTTATCTTGGTGCTGAAGGTGCCAATGAGACAGTAGCTGCTAATAATGAAAAACTACGCCAACTTGATTTAACTAAAGAAGAATGGCGTCGTGCTTTTCAGTTTATTTTTATTAAAGCTGCTCAAACAGAAGCACTTCAGGCAAATCACCAATTTACACCTGATGCAATTGGCTTTATCTTAATGTTCCTTATTGAGAATTTGACAGCTTCAAAAGAACTTGATGTTTTAGAAATTGGTAGCGGAACAGGTAACCTTGCACAAACCTTGCTCAATAATTCATCTAAAGACTTGAATTACCTTGGAATTGAAGTTGATGATTTGTTGATTGACTTGTCAGCAAGTATTGCCGAAGTGATGGATTCTAAAGCTCAGTTCATTCAAGAAGATGCTGTGCGCCCACAGATTCTTAAGGAAAGTGACGTCATCATCAGTGACCTTCCAGTCGGCTTCTATCCCAATGATGAAATTGCAAAACGCTACAAAGTAGCAAGCAGTGAAGAACACACTTATGCGCATCATTTGTTGATGGAACAATCTCTCAAATATCTCAAAAAAGATGGTATTGCTGTCTTTTTAGCACCGGTTAGTCTTTTGACAAGTAAACAAAGTGATTTGTTAAAGGCATGGTTGAAGGATTACGCTGATGTTATTGCGGTGATTACTTTACCAGAACCTATTTTCGGAAATGCGGCCAATGCTAAGTCAATTTTTGTCTTGAAGAAACAGGCTGAACATACTCCAGAAACATTTGTTTACCCGCTTGCTGACTTGCAAAGTCGCGAAGTTTTAACAGATTTTATTGAGAAATTTAAAAAATGGAATGTTGAAAATATGATTTTTTAAAATAGTTGTGCTAAAATGGAGATATATTATGAAAGCGCTCTAGAGGTAAATTTATGGCGAAAACTATTTCTATTAATGCAGGAAGTTCAAGTCTCAAATGGCAACTGTATAAGATGCCTGAGGAAGAAGTTATTGCAAAAGGTTTAATCGAACGTATTGGCCTTGCAAATAGTGTTTCTACAGTGAAATTTAATGGTCAGAAGTATTCGGAAACGAAAGACATTCCAGACCATACAGCTGCTGTAAAAATCCTTCTTGATGACTTGATTTCGATGGACATTATTGCTAGTTATGATGAAATAACTGGTGTTGGTCACCGCGTGGTGGCTGGGGGTGATTATTTCAAAGAATCGGCCCTGGTAACCGATAAGGTGATTCAACAGGTTGAAGAATTGTCAATGCTAGCACCGCTTCATAATCCTGGAGCAGCTCTTGGGATTAAAGCGTTCAAGGAAATATTGCCTGATATTACGAGCGTTGTTGTTTTTGATACTGCTTTCCATATGACAATGCCTGAAGTAGCTTACCGTTATCCTATTGCTAATCGTTATTACACTGATTATAAGATTCGTAAATATGGAGCACACGGTACAAGTCATCAGTACGTTGCCCAAGAGGCAGCTAAGGTTTTAGGCAAACCTTTAGAAGACTTGAAATTGATTACTTGTCATATTGGTAATGGAGTCTCTATTACAGCCATTAAAGGTGGTAAATCTGTTGATACTTCAATGGGATTAACTCCGCTTGGTGGTACAATGATGGGAACACGTTCAGGAAGTATTGATCCAGGTGTCATTACTTATCTTCTAGAATGTGAGCCAGCGATGGCTGATCCTAAAAAAATTCGTACCATCTTGAATCGTGATTCAGGTTTACTCGGTATTTCGGAAAAATCAAGCGACATGCGTGATATTCTAGTAGGAAAAGCAGAAGGTGATGAAAAATGCCAACTTGCTTATGATATGTATGTTGATCGCTTGAGAAAATATATTGGACAATACTTCGCCGTTTTAAACGGTGCCGATGCTATTGTCTTCACCGCTGGTATCGGTGAAAATTCTAGTGATGTTCGTGCGGATGTCATTTCTGGAATGACTTGGTTTGGTGTCGATGTTGACCCAGCTAAGAATATTTCAGGTGCTTATGGTGTGATTTCAACAGATCAAGCTCGCGTAAAAGCAGTTGTTATTCCAACGGATGAAGAACTTGTGATTGCGCGTGATGTTGAACGTTTCAAACACCCTACTAATTAGTTATCAAAATATTATGATAAGACCAGAAAAGCTGACCTATGGGTCAGCTTTTTTGATGCTTTTATAAAAAATGTAAAACAAACTTGACATAAAATGTAAAGCGTACTATACTTTAAATGTAAAGTTAACTTTACTAATGATAAGTCGTTGGAGGGATAAATGGAAACAAGAATTCAAGAACTCCGAAAAGCAAATAAAGTTAGCCAAGCTGAGCTTGCTGAGGCACTTGGAGTTACCAGACAAACCATTATTTCCTTAGAAAAAGGACGCTATAATGCTTCTTTAGAATTAGCGCATAAAATTGCCAAATATTTTGGCATAACAATTGAGGAAATCTTTATTTTTGATGAAGCGTAAAGGGGGAGATGTAGAAATGGAAAAGATTAGAGCTATAGTTGATAGGCAAGAAAGTAGAAAAGAAACTGGAATGTTCTTGTTGTTTTTAGGAGAAAGTTTATTTGTTTTTAGCTACTTCATGAAGATGAGCGATTTTCTTTTTGGGATGGGGCTTGGTATGAGTATGATATTAAATTTACTTGCAGTGACTTTTCTATCAGCAAAGGGAGAGGAGTAAATGATGTTATTAAAAGCTGTTGCTAGCTGGAACCGTAAGAAAAGTTTTGAAGAGTATCGCCGATATTTACTAAGACTTTCATACTTTATCTTAGCTTTATCTGGCCTTAGTTTGGTGTTAGCTAGTTTGATAAGAGACAATGATTTTGCGTCAGGATTAATGCTTGGTGGTGGCAGTGCTGGTCTTGTTTTTGCTATTTACTATTGGCTGCTTTCTCGTCAGCCAAAACGTTTAAAAGCTGCTTACATTGCTCTTTATGATGAACGTAATCAGTATATTTTACGAGTGACTGCTGTATCAACTTTGATTTTTATGTTTCTTGTAAATGTGATTATGATTGCTTTGTATACCTTCCTGGGCATTGCCTTTTCTTATGTTATTTTATTGATGATTTGGTTGTATTGTTTGCTTTTAGGATTTTTAGGCTTACGAATTATTTTTTCAAAGATTTTATAATGGGGGGAGATTCTTATGCAAAAATTGGTATCATTTTTTAAATATTTGGGGTTAGCGGTAGGCGTGATTTTCTTGGAACAGTTGCCCGTTGCTTTTCTAAGAAAAAATCAGCCTTTTTGGCAAATACTTATGCTGATTCTAGCTTTTTTAGTGGTGACTTTAGTAACGGTTTTGATTGCTAAGCGTTTAGGCTTTTTAAATCATGCTAGTCAGTTGTTGACAAGAGATGCTTGGAAGAGTATTTTTATGGGATTTTTAGTTATGGTTCCTGTGAGAATGCTTGGAGGCATTACTTTAGTTTTGGAGCATGGTACAAAGGCAAATACGCTGAATCAATCAGTTATTGAAAATCTTGGCATGTCACCAGCTTTGCTTTTTGTGATGACAGTTGTGGCAGCTCCAATTGTTGAAGAATTTGTTTTTCGTGGGTTGATTGTCAAACAAGCCTTTCATTTTTCTAAGTTAGGTGTTTTGGTCAGCAGTTTGCTTTTTGGAGCACTTCATATGCCGACAGATTTGGGAAGTTGGATTCTTTACGGTGGTATGGGATTAGTGTTAGCGATGATTTATCGCAAAACACAAAAGCTAGAGTTTTCTATTGCTGTTCATGCTCTGAATAATTTTCTAGGTGTTCTTAGTATGATTTTATAAAAAAAGCGACTGAATTCAGTCGCTTTCTTGGTGTATTACAAGGCTTTTGCTTTTGCAATTGTCGCATCAATACTTGAAACAACGCTTGCAGTTAAGCCAGTTTTTTCAAGGTCTAGAAGGCCTGCAATGGTTGTTCCACCAGGACTTGAGATTTTATCAATCAAATCGTGTGGGCTGTCAGAACCTTGAAGAAGATTTTCAGCACTAGCAAGGACTGTTTGTGTCACGATGTCTAGTGATTTTTCTTTTGGAATACTGTATTTAACACCAGCTTTGGCAAGTGCCTCGATAAAGAGGTAAATGTAAGCTGGGCTTGATCCAGCAAGGGCTGTAAAGGTATCAAAATCTTTTTCAGGGATATCAAAGGTTGAACCAAAACTGTCAGTGATTTCTTTGGCAGTTGATAGAAGTTCAGCAGAGACTTTGTCATTTGTACAAATAGCAGTTGTACTTTTCAAGATTTGTGCATTAAGGTTTGGCATAATGCGGATTAATGGAAGGTTTGGATCTGTCAATTTGCCAAGGCGTTCAAGAGTGACACCAGCTGCCATTGAAAGAATAGGTTGGTGGAAGCGAAGTCCAGCAAGGACAGGTTCAAACATTTGTGGCTTGATGCCAAGGACAACCAAATCAGATTGGTCGATGAGTTCTTGGTGTGAAAGTGCTGCTTCAACTTCAAGTTGTTCTGCAATTTCGCGTGAGCGAGGAAGTGAAGAACCTGAAATGATGATATTGTGTGATGTTGTATTAAGTCCATTGATGATGGCAGTTGCCATTTTTCCGACTCCGATAAATCCGATTTTCATAGTAAAACAAAGGGGAAAGTACAAGAGAAATGTTTAATGACCTGAGTCCCCTAGCTCCTTTCTAGTATTTTTTGATGAGGTCAACAGTTGAGCGGTCTAATTTTTTAACGATAGCTTGAATGAAGGCTTGGGCTTGCAAGAAATCATCCATAGTATAAAGGCTTTGATGTGAGTGAATGTAACGTGCACAAACACCGATAGTTGTTGATGGGATACCACCGTTTTTGAGGTGAGCAGCACCAGCGTCTGTACCACCTTTTGCAGCATAGTATTGGTATTTGATGCCTGCTTCTTCGGCAGTTGTGAGCAAGAAGTCACGCATGTCTTTTAACATAACATGTCCTGGATCGTAGAAACGGAAAAGTGTTCCGTCACCGATTTTGCCTTGGTTGCCATAAATGTCGCCAGCAGGTGAACAGTCAACGGCAAAGAAGAGTTCTGGTTGGAATTTAGTTGCTGAGACATGTGCCCCGCGAAGACCAACTTCTTCTTGAACGTTAGCTCCAGCGATAAGGGTGTTATCAAGTTTTTGTCTTTTAAGGCTTTCAAGCAATTCTGTTACCATAAGCACACCAAAGCGATTGTCCCAAGCTTTTGAGATAACATTTTTTTGGTTAGCTGTAAGGATTGTTTCAGATTTTGGCACGATGATATCGCCAGGAAGGATACCAAATGCTTCGGCTTCAGTTTTATCTGTAAATCCAGCATCAAAAATGATGTCATCGATTTTTGGAAGAGAAGCAGAGCCATTTGCACCGCGAAGGAAGTGTGGTGGGACTGAGCCAGAAACAACAGGGATGGCAGAGCCGTCACGTGTGTAAAGTGTGAAACGTTGAGAACTTAAAACGAGTGGGTTCCAGCCCCCAATACCAACAGCACGCAATGTTCCGTCAGCTTTGATGTCGCTGACCATGAAACCGACTTCATCCATGTGGGCAGCAACCATGATGCGTGGGGCATTTTCAGCGTCAGAGTGTTTGATACCGAAAATACCACCAAGTCCATCAGTTTGCACCTCATCAACAAGTGAAGTGATTTTTGAGCGAAGATAGTCACGAACGCTGTGTTCGTATCCAGCGATACTGTCAAGTTCAGTGACTTCTTTTATTTTTGAAAATAAATCTGACATAAAAACCTCGATTCTATGATTTCTATTTTACCACGTTTTATGACAATTTTTAGATTGAAATAACATTGAATATTTGGACCTTGGTATTATGTGCTGAAATATGCTAAAATAAAGCGTATGAGAAACAAAAAAAGAAGCTTACTGCCAAGTCTTGGTCTAGTGGGAGTCGGCGGTGTCATCGCTTTGGGAGCAATCTTAAAGAAGAAACGCGAAGAAAAGCGACAAGAACAGATTAAAAATGCTATTCGTGAATATTTCAGCCGATTTGGTAGCATTTTGGTGCTTTATTTGAATGCTTATGAATCTGATGCAGAAAAGATGACTGGGGGTCTCGTTTTAGAGGATGGTCGGACGTTTCAATTTGTTTACCAAGATGGTGAGATTAGCTATGAGGAGGAGAAAAATGATTAGCCCAAAATCCTATGAAGAAATGGCTACCTATCTAGAAAAACCTGAAAAAGTGGTTTTCTTTTTTACGGCAAATTGGTGCCCAGACTGCCAATTCATCTATCCAGTCATGCCTGAAATTGAAGCAGAAAATCCTGAATTCACCTTTGTCCGTGTGGATCGTGATGATTTCATGGAAGTAGCACAACGCTGGAATATTTTTGGGATTCCAAGTTTTGTAGTGACTGAAAATGGAAAAGAAATTGGTCGTTTAGTTAATAAATTACGCAAAACCAAAGCAGAAATTAACAGCTTTTTAGCTAGATTGAAATAGGAGAGAAAATGATTTTTACGTACAACAAAGAACATGTCGGTGATGTCCTCATGGTAATTGTCAAAGATAGCAAAGGTGCTAAACTTGACTATGAACGCAAAGGCAATGTCTCACGCGTTTTCCTTGAGAAAAATGGTGAAACAGTGGCTTGGAATATTTTTGAAGTATCAAGCCTAATTGCAATTGATGGTGTTGGACAAGTGACTTTGTCTGATGAAGACGTTGCTAAATTGAATGCTGAGTTGACAAAAGAAGGCTTTAGCGAACAATTGGAAAATGACCCTTCACCAAAATTTGTTGTTGGTCAAATCAAAGAAATGGTTGCTCACCCAGACAGTGATCACTTGAACATTTGCCAAGTGCAAATTTCAGATGATAAAACTGTTCAAATCGTCGCTGGTGCACCAAACGCCGCAGTTGGTTTGAAAACAATCGTTGCCCTTCCAGGTGCTATGATGCCAAACGGAAGCCTTATCTTCCCAGGTGCCCTTCGAGGTGAAAAGAGCTTTGGTATGATGTGCTCACCTCGTGAATTGGCACTTCCAAATGCTCCACAAAAACGAGGAATCATCGAACTTGATGACATAGCTGTAGTCGGTGAAACCTTTAATCCAGAAAAACACTGGAAAGGGTAAGAGAGAAAGAATCCTAGAAAACTAGGATTTTTTTGTATATTAGCCTCCTATTTTTCGAATAATAAGATAGGAGGTAATTGATGTACAATAAAGTTATTATGATTGGGCGCTTGACAGCGCAGCCTGAATTGGTGACAACGCCAACCGAAAAATCTGTTACACGTGTAACACTAGCCGTTAACCGTCGTTTTAAATCGCAAAATGGTGAGCGTGAAGCGGATTTTATTTCGCTTGTGGTTTGGGGGCGTTTAGCAGAAACGCTCGTTTCTTATGCTGGAAAAGGAAGTCTGATTTTGATTGATGGCGAGCTTCGCACACGTAAATATGAAAAAGATGGTCACACCAATTATGTGACAGAAGTACTCTGCCATTCTTTCCAACTTTTAGAAAGCCGTGCCCAACGTGCCATGCGAGAAAATAATGTGGCCAATGATTTGGCTGACCTTGTGCTGGAAGAGGAAGAATTACCCTTTTAATAGTGATGAAGTCCGTGTGTTTACTCGGACTTTTTTGTCAGGATAATGAAAGGAATGTCAGATTTTCTGGATATTATCGTCTTATTAACTTTTTTTACTGAAATAATGAAAAAAACCTCTTGGAAAGCCCTTTTAAAATGCTATACTGGAGAAAATGTGTGGAGAAAGAGCAATGTTTAAAATGATTTTTAGTGATATTGATGGGACACTCATCAATGACGCTTTAGAAGTTACTTCTAAAACATGTCAAGTTTTGAGTGATGCTGTCAATTCAGGCGGCTTATTTGTGCCTGTATCGGCGCGTATGCCTGAAGCAATCAAGCCAATCATCAAAGATTTTTTGCCTGAAGTGCCGATGATTTCTTACAATGGTGCTTTTGTTCAGGATGAATGTGGTCAAGTGATTGATAGTTGTCCAATGAGCCCGCAGGCGGCGCAAGCTATTTGTCAGTACTTGGAAAAAGAAGTGGCAGATGTGGCTTGGAATGTTTACAGCGGTGAAAAATGGTTGTCGCAAAACCGCTTGAACAAATGGATTTCTCGTGAAGAACGTGTTGTTGGTCTTGTTTCACAAGAAGTAGACTTAGAGGCAAAATGAAAATTTCCGCGACCAATATCATTATTCTGTAAAAGATGGTTGGGCCAATGACCCAAATGGCATGGTTTACTATGACGGTGTTTACCACATGTTCTACCAATTTTACGATGATACCAAACGGGGGCCAATGCACTGGGCACATGCGACAAGTACAGATTTGATTCATTGGACGGACCAACCGATTGCCTTTTACCCAGACTATAATGGAACCATGTTTTCAGGGTGTATTGTAGCTGATACGACAAATACTAGTGGCTTATTTGATAACGAAAAAGGTGGTTTAGTTGCCTTGATTACTGTTGATGGTGAAGGGCAACGTATTAAACTCGCTTACAGTAAAGACGCAGGTAAGACTTGGCAGAAAGTAGATCAGATTGTAGCTGACTGGGCCAATGAGCCTTTGCAGAATCGTGATTTTCGAGATCCAAAGGTCTTTCGTTGGGAAGATAAGTGGCTCATGGTAGTGGCTGGTGGATGATTTTTACAAGATTTGTAAACAAGTCACTAAAGATACTGATGGTGACGGAGCGATTGATCAGTATGGCTGCGCTGGTTATAATTGGCAACAAGCTATCGCAGCTTACGGTGGAAAGTTGTTTAATGCAACGGGAACCAAAGCTTATTTTGATAGCAGTAAAGTTAAAAAAGCTCTGTCTTTGATTACGCAATTAAAAGCTTTGAATGGTAATTATGATGTCACAAGTAAAGATTTCGATGAAGGAAAGGTTGCTTTTCTTCCCATGTCTTTAGCTACTTATCGTACTTACAAACCTTATCCTTATCATATAGCCAAATATTCGACCTTTTTTGGTCTTGTGTCACCATATCAGCTAGCAAAAAAGGAGTGGATACGACCCAAGTATCAACTTCGCTTTATGCTATTTCTTCTAAAACTAGACACCGCACGCCAGCTTGGGAATTTTTAAAACTCCTTTGCACCGACAAAGAAACCCAACAGTCTATTTTTGATTATTCTCAAGGAAGTTCTGTTTTGAAGTCAGTCATGCAAAGCAAATCTTCTAAGGAAAAATTAAAGGAAGGCTTCGGACCGGATTCTCTGACGGTATCGACTTTGGATTTTATATTGAGCCAGGGAATTACCAAGCCTACTTTTAAAACTTACAATACAGTGATTGAACAAGCTGATTACCTCATCAGTAAATCAATTATTGAAAATAGTGTCGAAAAAGATTTATATGGTATTCAAAAGACGATTGAAGATAATTTGAATAATAAATAAAAGAGAATCAAGCCACTGGCTTGATTCTCTTTTTGTGTGACAATTGTCATTTTTTAGATGACATTTATCAGCCAAACCATGTGACAATCGATAGCGTGAAAACGCTTAATTACTTGCTAGAATAATAATTAGAGAAGGAGAGATAAAAACTATGAAGTATTTACTACTGGTTAGTCATGGTGGTTTTGCTGAAGGTCTGAAAACATCTCTAGCGATGTTTGCTGGAGATAAGATGGACCAAGTTATCGCTGTTGGTTTGAAAGATGGAAAAACAGTTGATGATTTTGCAAAAGACTCTCGACAAGCCATTTCAGGTTTGACAGCTGACGATTCAGTTGTAGTTCTTGCAGATATTGTTGGCGGAAGCCCACTGACAACAGCTTGCAGTGTATTGGATGAAGTTGGCAAAATTGATGATGCTATTATTTTAGGCAGTATGAATTTACCAATGGCAATTACCTCAGCAGTAACGAAAGATATGCTTGAAGGCGATGCTTTTGTTCAAGCTGTGTTGCCGGAAGCTCAAGCGGCTCTTCAAGAATTCAAAATCGTTTCAGACGATGAAGAAGACGATATTTAAGGTCAGGGGAAGAAAAAATGACAGTTTCATTTGTACGTATTGATGACCGTATGATTCACGGTCAAACTGTAACACGTTGGGCAAAAGAATATCCATGTGATGGATTAATTGCTGTAAATGATGCGGTAGCTAGCAACAAAGTGTTAACACAAGCTTATAAAGGCGCTTCTGATAAGAAAACATTTGTTTGGTCAGTTGATGCCTTTGGCAAAAAGTCACAAAAAGTTTTTAATTCAGATACACGTTATTTCGTGATTACTAAAAATCCAATTGACATGAATAAAATCTTGGTTGATCAAGGTTTTGTTCCAATATCTTAGGTATTGCCCTTGGTCTTTCAACAGGTGGCTCTCCAATCGGTGCAATTTTCTACATCGTTGTATGGAACTTGCTTGCATACCTTGGTATGAAATTTGCCTACTTCAAAGGTTATGAACTCGGTGATAAAGCCGTTGAATTCCTAGTAGGGGCTCAAGGTCAAGCCATTCGTAAAGCTGTCTCAATCGTCGGTGGTATTGCCGCAACTTGGGTATCAGTTAAAACATCATTCCAACTTGGTAGTGCCAAACACCCTTACTTGCTACTTCAAGATAAATTGGATGCTGTTTACCCAGGATTCTTAACAGTACTATTTATCGTCTTTTGCTGGTGGTTGATGGTTAAGAAAAACATCTCACCAATCAAAGTAATGCTTCTTTTAGTAGTCGTTGCCTTTGTCGGTGTTCTTGTTGGCTTCTTCAACCCTGGTCTGTCTTACTAATCCAGCAGATATTGAAGGTAATTATTATGACAAAATCAGAATTAATCAGATGTTATGAAACTGAAATAGCTTATCAAAAACACATGCTTGAAAATTTAGGTCGTTGGATGACCTTATTTCTAGCAGTAACGAGTTTAGGATTTTTACTCATTTATTTCTTTAACAAACACATCATTTTGCTAATTCTCGGTTTTGTCTTAATGATTTCTGGAAGTATAGAAATGCTGTTATTTGGTTACGGCATATACCATGGCAAAAAGAATGTTGCCAAGGTTATTGATGATTTTGAAACGAAACTCAATCTTTTAAAAAACTATTCTAAAATAGCAATACAAAAAAATTACAATACTTACTCAAACACTCAACATGAAAAAGTTTCTAGCAGATAATCTCCATGCTAGGAACTTTTTTATTATTATTATTATTATTATTTTTCTGAATTTTAAAAATATATTGACAAAACATCAAAATAAGGCTAGAATAGTTTACAATCAAAAACAATTGATGCAAGTCAATACCTAGCACTCATTGATTTGTAAATCTTAACAGGAGAAAAAGTATGCTTAATTTAATGTCTATAACGACTGAAAAACTGAATCGATACTATTACTTTAGTTTCTTTAGATAGACGTTTGTAGCCATCATGGATGCAAACGTCACCTGCGTTTGTATCTATGAAGCTAAAGCATTTTGCCTGTTTTGAAAAGCCGATTAGATACTTAAAAATCTAACTGGCTTTTAAGTGTTTCTACTTTTTTTGCATATGCATAAAAACCAGTTAGTTTTTTGAACTAGCTGGTTTTTGTTGTGATTGATTTAGGGGAAATCCCTAATGGTGATATTAGGTTACCTTGTCTAGCACGTGCTTTAGGCAAGTAAGTAAAAAGTAGAGGAAGGTAAATTATGAAAAAAGGTTTAACGGCTTTAATGGCTGTCATGTTAGCCGCACTCACCTTAGCTGGGTGTTCGTCAAGCAAAAATGCAAGCAAAGATGTTGTCCATCTTGGCATTCTCCAATATGTGGAGCATCCATCATTGACTGCTGCGCGCAAAGGTTTTGTGGATGAATTGAAAAAAGAAGGTTATGTCGAAGGTAAGAATCTTAAGCTAGATTATGAAAATGCTCAAGGTGACCAGTCTAATCTTCAAACCATTTCCACAAACCTGCTTTCAAATAATGACTTGGTGCTTGGTATTGCGACGCCAGCCGCGCAAACTTTGTCAAATCTATCATCAGATGTTCCCGTGGTCTTTACAGCCGTTACCGATCCTGTGTCAGCTAAATTAGTAGATACTATGGAAACTCCTAACGGCATTGCGACTGGAACGAGCGATATGTCTCCTATCTCAAAACAGGTTGAATTGCTGCAAAAAGTTATGCCTGATGTGAAAAAAGTTGGGATTATGTACACAACTAATGAACGTAATTCAGAAGTTCAAGTTGAAGAAGCACAAAAAGAATTTGCTAAAGCAGGCATTAATGTCATTACCAAAGGGATTTCATCAACTAATGATGTTCAAGACACTGCTAAAAGCTTAATGAGTCAAACACAAGTTCTTTTCATCCCAACAGATAATATGATTGTCAGTGCCATTTCACTACTTACTGAACTATCAAAAGAAATGAAAGTTCCAGTTGTTGGTGGCTCTGCAGACGTAGTTGATCAAGGCGTCCTTTTCACTTACGGTGCCAATTACGAGGCGCTTGGTCGTCAAACAGCTAAATTAGCAGTTCGTATTATCAAAGGTGAAGACGTAAGCAAGGTTGCTGCAGAATATCCTAAAACTCTCAATGTTGTTGCTAATGATGATATGGCAAAAACGCTTGGCATTGACTTAAGTAGCATTGAAAATGAAGCAACTAAAGCATCGACTGATGATAGTGAAAAGGCAAGTACGCAGGCAAGTAGCACTGCTAAAGCAAATCCGACAAAAACATCAAATAAGTCAGCTAAAAAAGCTTCAAATGCTTGGATTGATATCATTTTAACAGCTATTTCACAAGGTCTTTTGTGGTCAATCATGGCAATTGGTGTCTTTATTACTTTCCGTATTTTAGATATTGCTGACCTTTCTGCCGAAGGCTCATTCCCACTCGGGGCAGCTTCAACAGCGATTATGATTGTCAATGGTATTAATCCCTTAATTGCTACTATTGGTGGTTTTGTGGCAGGAATGATTGCTGGTGCGGTGTCTGGTTTCATGCACACCAAGATGAAAATTCCAGCTCTGTTAACAGGGATTATTACTCTTACGGCACTTTATTCTATCAATCTTTTGGTGCTAGGTAGTGCCAATGTGTCACTAGTTGGTCAAGAAACTCTTGTAACAGTGATGACGTCAGCTCTCAGCCTTTCAAAACTTTACGCCGTGATTTTGATTGGTGTTATCTTTGTAGCTTTGGTCATTCTATTACTTGTGGTCTTGTTGAACACACAAATGGGACTTGCTCTTCGTGCGACAGGTGATAACCTTGCTATGGGTGAAGCTAACGGGATTAAAGTTGACCGTATGAAGATTCTAGGTTACATGGTTTCAAATGGTTTGATTGCTCTTGCTGGTTCACTCTTAGCGCAAAATAACGGCTACGCTGATATGAATATGGGAACAGGAACAATCGTTAATGGCTTGGCTTCAATTATTTTGGCTGAAGTGATTGTCAAATACTTGCCACTTGGTAAACGCCTCTGGTCAATTGTTCTTGGATCAATTCTATACCGCTTGGTACTTGTTATTATCTTAGCCATGAATGTGGATGCCCAAATGCTTAAATTGGCCTCAGCAGTTCTTCTTGCTTTGATTCTTTATGTTCCAGAAATTCGCAATAAACTACACATTAAACCCTCAAAAACATTGACTCCAGGAGGTAACGACTAATGGCACTTTTAAGCTTATCAAATATCCATAAAACTTTTGAAAAAGGAACCGTTAATGAAAATCATGTCTTGCGTGGCCTTGACTTGGATATCGAACAAGGGGATTTTATCTCAGTTATCGGGGGAAATGGTGCTGGTAAATCTACTTTGATGAATTCTATCGCTGGTGTGGTTGAAATTGACAAAGGCGATATTATCCTAGATGGAAATTCTATTCGCAAAGCTTCAGTTGCTGCACGTTCAAAAGACATTAGTCGAGTCTTTCAAGATCCACGTATGGGAACAGCAACCAATCTGACGATTGAAGAAAATATGGCTATTGCTTATCGTCGTGGGAAAAAGCGCAGCTTCTTCAAAAAATCAATCACAGAAGCAGAACGCCAACTTTTTAAAGACAAATTGTTTGAACTTGGTTTAGGCTTGGAAAATCGTATGAAGACTGATGCAGCCTTTCTATCAGGTGGGCAACGCCAAGCGCTCACGCTTGCCATGGCAACCTTGGTTCGTCCAAAAGTTCTTCTTCTTGATGAACATACTGCGGCCCTTGATCCCAAAACAAGTGACATGGTCATGCAGCTGACTAAGAAAGTCGTTGAAGAAGAGAAACTCACAACCTTGATGATTACGCACAACATGGAACATGCTATCGAGTATGGTAATCGTCTCGTCATGCTTTATCACGGGAAAATCGTCGTGGACGTTCGTGGCGAAGAAAAGAAAAATCTCACCGTCGCACAGCTTATGAACCTCTTTCACAAAAACAGTGGTCAAGTCCTAAATGATGATGCTTTGGTATTAGGATAATAAGAAAAAAGACAACTTAGATGACTTAGGGTCTAAGTTGTCTTTTTTAGTGTTTTTTTCTTGACTATTTTTGACCAAGTGTTAGAATAGTTTTTGTAAACACTAGCACTCTTATGCAATGAGTGCTAACAACAATAAAAATATTGGAGGCAAAAGCATGTTGAAACCATTAGGTGACCGTGTGGTCTTGAAAGTTGAAGAAGAAAAAGAACAAACAGTTGGTGGTTTTGTCCTTGCTGGCGCAGGCAAAGAAAGCACACAAACGGCAACTGTTGTAGCTGTTGGTACTGGTGCCCGTACATTGACAGGTGAATTGGTCACACCAAGTGTTGCAGCTGGAGATAAAGTGATTATTGAAACTGGTGCAGGTGTCGAAGTGAAAGATGGTGACGATGCAGTTACTATCGTTCATGAAGCAGAAATTTTAGCTGTATTAGCATAAGATAGATTAACAAAATAGTAGCCTTTAGTTACTTAGTTAGAATGTAGATAAACTAAAATTAATTATTTGTTGCAGTTGAATTTTAGGATTATTTGCGAGTGAAGCGAGCAATAAAACGATACTTTCTACTGTGGTGAAAGTAGCTGACATAGTAATAAATCAGCCACCCGGAAGTTTTGAGACTCTCGGCTCAAAACTTAGGTATGGAATTCCGTAGGAAGTCGCTGCCGATCGCACCACCTAAAGAAAGTATCAGAAAAAGGTCTTGTCTTCAACCTAGATAGCTTTTAGCTACTTAGTTTTATTTGGAATACATAATAGAAATCAAATAGGGGAATAGATATGGCAAAAGATATTAAATTTTCATCAGATGCACGCGCAAGCATGATGCGTGGGGTTGATATTTTAGCGGACACTGTTAAAGTAACCTTAGGCCCTAAAGGTCGTAACGTTGTTCTTGAAAAATCATTTGGTTCACCACTTATCACTAATGATGGTGTGACAATTGCCAAAGAAATCGAACTAGAAGACCACTTTGAAAACATGGGTGCAAAATTGGTTTCAGAAGTTGCTTCTAAAACTAATGACATCGCTGGTGACGGTACAACAACTGCCACAGTATTGACACAAGCAATTGTTCGTGAAGGTCTTAAAAACGTGACTGCTGGAGCTAACCCAATCGGTATCCGTCGTGGTATCGAAACAGCTGTTAAAGTGGCCGTTGACGAATTGAAATCAATCGCTCGACCAGTTGCTAACAAAGAAGCTATTGCCCAAGTCGCAGCCGTTTCATCACGTTCTGAAAAAGTTGGTGAATACATTTCAGAAGCTATGGAAAAAGTTGGTAATGATGGTGTTATCACAATCGAAGAATCACGTGGTATGGAAACAGAACTTGATGTAGTAGAAGGTATGCAATTTGACCGTGGATACCTTTCACAATACATGGTTACTGACAACGAAAAAATGGTTGCTGACCTTGAAAATCCATACATCTTGATTACAGATAAGAAAATCTCAAACATTCAAGATATCTTACCACTTCTTGAAGAAGTGCTCAAAACAAGTCGTCCACTTCTTATTATTGCAGACGACGTTGATGGTGAAGCTCTTCCAACACTTGTCCTTAACAAAATCCGTGGTACTTTCAACGTTGTAGCTGTTAAAGCTCCAGGATTTGGTGACCGTCGTAAAGCAATGCTTGAAGATATCGCTATTTTGACTGGTGCTACAGTGATTACAGAAGATCTTGGTCTTGAGTTGAAAGATGCTAACATGGCAGCTCTTGGTCAAGCCGCTAAAGTAACTGTTGATAAAGACAGCACAGTTCTCGTTGAAGGTGCTGGTGATGCTGATGCTATCGCTAACCGTGTCAATGTGATTAAATCACAACTTGTTTCAACAACATCAGAATTTGACCGTGAAAAACTTCAAGAACGCTTGGCTAAATTAGCTGGTGGTGTTGCAGTCATCAAAGTTGGTGCTGCTACAGAAACAGCTCTTAAAGAAATGAAATTGCGTATTGAAGATGCCCTTAACGCAACACGTGCCGCTGTTGAAGAAGGTATCGTTGCTGGTGGTGGTACTGCCCTTGTTAACGTTATTTCTAAAGTTGCTGAACTTGAACTTGACGGTGATGAAGCTACAGGTCGTAACATCGTTCTTCGCGCTCTTGAAGAACCAGTTCGTCAAATTGCCTTCAACGCTGGTTACGAAGGTTCAGTTATCATTGAACGTTTGAAAAACTCAGAAGTTGGTACGGGATTCAACGCTGCTAACGGTGAATGGGTGAACATGGTTGAAGCTGGTATTATTGACCCAGTTAAAGTAACACGTTCAGCGCTTCAAAATGCTGCTTCAGTAGCAAGCCTTATCCTTACAACAGAAGCCGTTGTGGCTAACCATCCAGAACCTGCTGCAAGCACACCAGCAGCTCCTGGCATGGATCCATCAATGATGGGTGGATTCTAATCCAAAATACGAATAGATTAATTAGAAAGAACACCCCAAGCGGGGTGCTCTTTTTGTTGATTATGTGATTTATGTATCTAAAAGGAATTTGATATAATTAAAAAAAGTAATTTTTAAGAAAGCGGGGTGTGTTATCGTGGATGAAAAAGAAATGATGATCTTAGGTGAGTTATATCGTGAATTACGTATGGCACGGGGCTTAAAGTTAAAAGATGTTGCTGGTCAGAAGTTGTCAGTTTCGCAGCTATCAAAGTTTGAAAATGGGCAGAGCATGCTTACAGCAGATAAACTTTTAGTGGCGATTTCAGCGATTCACATGAGCTTTTCAGAATTTGGGCACGCCCTGAATCATTATCAAGAAAGTTCTTATTTTAAACTTGGAAACCAGTTGGCTAATTTACAAGTGGCTGGTGATATTGAAGGACTTAAAGAGGTGTTGAAAAATTATGAAGCTGATGAAAATTTTGATACCTATAATCGTTTGACACGGATTGATATTGTCAGTGCTATTTATGCCCTTGATCCAAGTTATGAGATTAAAGAAGATGATAAGCAATTTTTGACGTAATATCTCTACAGAATCGAACAATGGACAGAGTATGAACATTATCTTTTTGGGAATACCATGTCGATTTTATCTGATGCTGATTTGATTTTCTTAGGAAGGGCGCTTGCTGAACGCAATGAATTTTATCTGTCACTTCCTCAACATAAAAAAGCTGCGCAGTTGACCTTTATTAATATTATCTTGGCTTTGATCGAGCGTAATCAACTTTACTACACGACTTGTTTTATGACTAAGCTGGAAAGCATGATTAATTATCAAGACATGTTTACCGTAGTATTTTTAACCTTTTTAAAAGATACCTTGGTTTATTTGAAAGGTGAGACTGATGATGTTCAACCGATGAGAGAGTGTATTGAGATGGTTGAAAAATTAGGAAATCCTACAATGGCTAAACTCTTGGAGGAACATTTGGAACAATTTATTAAATGATATAAATAATAAAAATTGAAGGATTAAGCTTCCCGTTTTTTATTAGAGTGAACAGACTTTGGATTAAAAAGATCAGAATAAGAAGTGCTATTAATAAAAAAATTTTCTTCGGCATATAATGACTCCCTATGTCCTTATTATATCGTAAAAAACAGGGAATTCTCGATATTATCATATATGAAAAAACAAAAAGTGAATTTTCATATTTGCGAATTTCTAATAATTGCTTTTTTCCATGGTATATTATACTTGTAAGTATTTGAAGAAGTACTTACAGAGCAATATTAGTCTTGGTAGGCAAGATATTTTTACATGTGAATAAATCAATTGTTTGGGAGCTTTTGATTTTTGGGAGTCATGTGTGATGGGAAATATTGCTCTAAAGGGATGGGTTTTTATCCAGGAGAGTTAGCAATATGCTAATCATGGCATCTGAATCTTTGGATTGAGATGTATAAGTCATATCTTTTTTTCTTATTGAGCGACACTGTCTGTAGTATTAGTAGTATTATGCGTTCAATTACAAAAATTAGTACATTTCCGAGAGGTATGACATGAGATAGGTTTATTGAGAGTGTTTTAGCTAGGTGATTGTTCACACCAAAAAAGCGACTGATAACTCAGCTAGGCATTCTTGTAAACTGATTTACTTTTGACATCGTATTTTCAGTTGGGGGCAGCTGAAAATATGTTGGTGCAGCTTGACTGTATAACTTTCTGAAAAGACTGACAGCCACACTAAAAAACTTAGGAGAAAGCAAACCTTTTTGATTTGGTAAGGTTTGCTTTTTTCTTGGGTAAAGTTATAAAATAATCGTAAAAAACCTTTGTCTGTAGTATACTAAGATTAGAAAATGTTGGTTTAGTTTTAGATATGCTTACTGTATGAAGGGAGTAGGCTTATGATGTTTTGGTTAGGTGTTGCAGGTGCGGTTTTAGTTGCTATTTATCTTGTTATTGTTGATAACAAAGATGATTTCTGAAAAGTAAAAGGTGGCCTTTTAAGCCACCTTTTTAGGTGTCATATGGTGTGATTTTTCTGTAATGGTAGCTTAAAAAGTTTTTGGTATAATAATGACTTAAGATTTGATGGAATAGGGAGACTAAAGATGAAAAAGTTTAAACACACGCTAAAACGTAAAAAAGTCTGGATTCCTAGTGTGATTGTGGGAGTGCTACTCTTGGTCTTTGTGGTTTGGGGAAGTTTTCACTACTCTAAAAAACAAGTCATTCGAGATTATGTAGCAGCCTACCAAAAATCTGGGGATACTTTTGACAATATCAAAGGTTATATCGTTTGGGCTGATAACCATGAAAAGGTTACAACTGATGAAGCTAAGTATGCGACACTTACCAAGTTATCAACATCAGAAGCTGACAAGTTAAGTAGAGATTTAATAAACGCTGATGCTTCTGATGATGCTTACGTTAAAAAAATCGGTCGTAAATTTTTGATTTTCCCAAATTATCGTATCGCTTTGAAACCTTTAGATTTGACCATTAAGACGAATGTTGATAAGGTCGACATTTTGCTCAATAAAAAGAAAGTTGCGCTTAGTGATTCAACTGATTACAGCATCAAGCTTGAACGCTTGCCAATCGCTGATTACACGGCAAGTATTTCTGGAAAATATAATGGCAAACCAATCGAGTTAAGTAAAGATTACGATGGCAAGGATAAGGTTCTTGATTTATCGGTGACTTTTAAAAACTTTAAAGTCACAAGTAACTTAGTTGATGGTGAGCTTTATTTTGATAACACACGCGTAGGCACTTTGGAAAATGGTGAGTACGAGGTTAGTGATTACCCGTTGACAGATTCAGCTAAAGCTTACGTGAAGAAGAAATTCTCAGATGGTGATTTGAAATCACAAAAACAAGCTCTAGCAAGTATCGCTGAGGGGGGCACAGTTGCTTTGAATGTCGATAATCTTTTGGACAGTGAAACCGCTGGCAAAGTCTTGGTATCAGCTTTTGACCAAATGATTTTGTATTTGAATGCCGGGCAAGACTCATCAACGCTATCTACGGTTTTTGAAGATGGTGGCAATAATGACTTTTACAAAGGTTTGAAAGAAAGTATCAAGGCTAAGATGCAGACTGACAGCCGCAAGGCGACAAGTCTAACAGTGCCAAATATCACTTTGACCAGTCTATCTCAAGTCGGCAGGGAAACTTATGTGGCAGGATTTACAGCAACTTATGATTTCCACTACGATAAATCGACAGATACTGAAAAGCAAACATCAGGTGAAGTCATCCAAACCTTAGAAGGTAAAGTAACCTTGAAGAAAGCTGGCGCGACTTATGTCGTTGCTAATTCAGGTCAAAAGAGCATCACAGTGATAAATGAAGACAATCAAGTCAAAGGAGAGTCGCTCTTCCCAGAAGCCATGCTTGGCACATGGAAAGTCGATGATAAGAGTGATACGTCATTTACCTTTGAAGCTGATGGGACAATCACTCAAACGACTAAAAATAATAAGAAACAAACCAAGGTTACGGGTATTGAAGACAAAGGAAATAATGTCTATCATTATCTTTATGGAGATGATGCTGATACAAGTGTCTTTACAGTTAGTGGTCTTGGCGGCGTTGGTATCAAGTATACCTTTGGTATTAAAGTAGATGGCAATAAATTAACTTTAGTTGTATGGCAAGCAAATAAAGATGCTGATTTTGATTACAGAAAGCCAATGCTTGGCAGCACTTTGAGCAAAAAATAAGAAAAAGGAGTAGGGATGTAAAAGTTGATTTATCAACGCATTAGAGTCCACTTAACTGCGTTTTGCTTATTATAATTGGATAAATAAAGAGGTTGGTGATAAAAGTCACCAACCTCTTAATGTAATCCTGCTTCAAATGTTTTTGATTTGGCTTCAACACTGATTTTCTCAAGAGTAAATGGGTGTGTGAAGCTGAGTTTATGCGCGTGGAGCATGAGACGTTTAGCAGGAATTTCGCTGTATAATGGGTCACCGATGATGGCATGACCGTGTGTTGACAGATGGACGCGGATTTGGTGCGTGCGTCCCGTTTTTAAACGACATTTGACCAAAGTTCCTTTAGGAAAAACTTTGAGGCGGTCAACGATGGTTAGGGCAGTTTGACCATTTTTGCGGTCAACGACACGTTTTCTGCGGTCATGACGGTCACGCCCAATTTTATCTTGAAAGACTTGGTGTTTAGGTTCAAATTTTCCTTGACCTAGTGCCCAATATTCACGTGAAATGTCTTTGTTTTCGAGCAGGCGATTGAGAATTGGCAGAACAAAAGGGTTCTTAGCAAACATAACAGCGCCGCTTGTTTCCATATCTAAGCGGTGAATGACGTAGCAAGTCTTTCCAACGTAGGCAGAGACATGGTTTAGCAGAGCGATTTCATTTTGCTCGTTGCCATGGGTTTTCATGCCTTCAGGTTTATTGACAATGATGAGATGCTCATCTTGATAAAGACAATCAACTAACTTGCTATCACCAAATGGAATCGTTTTTTGTGGGTAATCGTCGTCATCAAAAGTCAGTTGGATAGTGTCGCCTGTTTTGACCAAGCTCTGCCAGTTGATATTTTCCCCGTTAATCAGCAGGTGCTTTTTGGTGCGTAAAAAATGGCGAATTTTTCGTGGAATTAGTAAATGCTCTTCTAATAGTTCCTTAACTGTGCTATCTGGGTAAGGATTTTTAAGCGTATATGTTAAAGTCATAGCTCTATTATAGCATGAGTGCGCAAAAAAAACGCACCTTATGGTGCGCCTAGATTTACTTGTCCTTAGCTTCGTTTTCGTGTAGCCAATCATGGTATTTTTCCAAAAGGTTAACAGCCATTTGGGTTGCGACAGCCATTGAGTAAGCTTCAGTGCCTTCAGCTTCACTTTCTGAAACTTCGATTTTTGTTTCGTCGTAAACGGCTTTTAAACTATCGTGTGACAATGTTTTTTTGAATGCTTCAAATCCTTTGTTCATGGTAAAATCCTTTCTAATACATGTGCAAGTATTGTGGACAATTGTGACAACCAGATAAGTTGTGAGCGTTTTTATTGATACTTTTATTTTACCACAAAAGAGATGAAAACGTTGTAATCAAGATGAAATCCCTTTTCATCTGACGTTTTTCAAAAGAACTGTTATAATGTGGTTATGTTAACGTAGAAATATAAATTCTTGATTTAAAAGCGTTTTGAGCTATTTTTTATAATTGTAGTAGAGAAACTGACCAAAAATTAACCAAGCAACATATTTTTAATCAATTAGGTATAGAATAAAGTGCATTAGTTTTTTACTAGTGCATTTTACTGTATATTAAATAGATTTTTTTAGTGACAGATTTTGAATTGGTAATTGGTATTTGCAGATTAGTTTCATGTTGCATTAAAGTTAAAATATTCTTAAAAAACATTGACGTTTAAAAATAGAAGTTGCACAATAAGCATAGGAAGAAGTATTTATATTGAAAGCAGAAATATTATTTGACTATTACTTAATTTAAAGTCGTTGCATAGAAAGGGAAAATAACGGAAACAATATTTTTTAACTACTTTAATTAAACTTAAATCATTTACCTTGACGAAACTTATGAAAGTGTGATTTGTTATGAAAAAACTATTATTTATAATAGTTTTTTCTTTTAATGTATTGTTTTTATTATTCGGAACTAATTCGGCTTTTGCTTTGGAGAGTGATGTTTCTTATACTTTAACGCAGGAGCAAATAAATACAGAGTTTGAAGGGTTAAGTGATAATCAGACTGTAGTGGCATTGCCTGACGGTGAGATTATTTTTAGTGTTAATCAAGGATATGTCTTTTCTAATGAAGAGGTTACACAAAATCAGGGTTATGTAGCTACAGTGGGTCAGCTAAAAGATGAGTATCAAACTAAAGAATTTGTCACTTCTGTTAGTGTGATTCCAGAAGTTCCGTTGACTAGGGCGGCTGCACCATCTGCTACGGCTAAAGTTTTGCGAAGTGGATAAGTCTATCGTTCAGCGGCTTTTAGTGGTACTGGATGGCGTTTTTCCGGTCTAGGATTTAAATCGGTAGATGGCACAGGTGCTTATTTAGCATGGCAGACATTTAATGATGATAGACGCGTTGGGGATTATAATGAGGCAACTAGAACATTAGGAGGAACTCCTACGGGTACCCTTTTATATAGAGGCACGAGAATATATGTGTTGAGTCGTTATGTCTATCCGTTGTACTATTACACTTATAATCTAGTAGTTGGAACGTACTATATAGTTGATAATATTTGAGGAAAAAGATGTTAAAAAAAAGTATTGCCTATATTAGGATTTATTATACTAGTTGTCAGTGTATCTGATATTTAGCAAACTAAAAATTGGATATTGTCAAAAATAGGTTACTTTTTAGAGCTTTACGCATATCGTAACAACAAAATAAGAGTAATTCAGTACCTCTGCAGTAAGCATGCTTCTTTGGTACTGAATTGCTCTTATTAAGACGCTTGTAAGGACATTGGAACACAATTTAATGGATTTGTTTGTGAAAATTATAAATTTTTATGTAGGTGCTATGAATCCGTATAAGGTTATATCAGAATAGTCCATATGATAGTAAAGAATAATCTATTTGAATGGAAAGCTATTGACAATAACTAAAAATACAATTTTTAAGAGTCATATTCCGTGTTTTGTAAATATTTTGAGCTATAGTGTAGTGGCTGCATTTTTAGTGTTTTTGAGTTTTATGGTGGTTCGTGAGCTTAATAATTAGCATCAAAGCTATAAGATAGAGTAAGATGAAGCAAATCAAAGTAGCGGTGTATGTATGGGTTATTGCATATGACGTTGCTAATAACATTGGTCCGAAAAGAGCAGCCATTGCCCAAGCTGTTAAAATATAACCGTGTAAAATGGCTAATTCCTTTGCGCCATAAATATCGCTGAGATAGGGTGGAATTAGAGAGAACCCTGCCCCATAACAGGACATTAAAATAGCCATTGCAATAACAAATAATATTGGAGAATGGGAAAGCATGATCATTATTGTCATAAGAATATTAACAATGAATAAAATTAAAAAGGTTAAAGGACGACCTATAAAATCTGAAAGACTTGCCCATAACAGTCTTCCAAAACCATTAAAAACTCCCATAATTCCTACAATAATTGCTGCCTCACTAGCAGATATTCCAGCTAAATCTTGAGCCATTGGAGCAACAACTGAAATAAGTCCCAGTCCACAAGAAATATTGATGAAAAAAATCATCCATAACATATAGAAATCCCATGTTTTTAAAGCTTTTTTAGCAGAGACGCCTTGGGTGATATCCGTTGGTAAATTATCTTTAGATAAAATGTAAAAATCTTTGCTTGTAGGGAGTTTGATAAACTGTGAAACAAGAATCATTACAACGAAATACATTACTCCTAGTATATAAAATGTATTAATAATTCCAGAATGTATTATTAACCACTGTGCCATAGGACTAGTTAAAAGAGCTGCGAAACCAAATCCCATAATAGCTAATCCAGTAGCTAAACCACGTTTATCTGGGAACCATTTAATAATAGTGGATACAGGTGTAATATACCCAGCACCTAATCCGATTCCACCAATAATTCCATACCCTAGATAGAGTAGAACAATACTATTCTTTGCAATAGCCAAACCAGTTAATATGTTGCCTAAGGCATAAAGAAAGGCAGATATACTTCCAGTTAATCTAGGACCAAATTTTTCTACGAGTTGTCCCATAAAAGCAGCGGACATTCCTAAACAAAAAATAGCAAGCGAGAAGGCAAAAGCAATGGCTGATTGATCCCATCCTGTTTCTGCGATAATTGGATTTCTGTAGACGCTCCAAGCATAGGTTGAGCCTAGCATTAAATGTAAGATAACACCACATGTTGCGATGAAGTAACGGTTAGTTTTCATTTTTTCTCCTTTTACGAATATTATTTTATATATAGTCTTATTCGTTAGGATTTTATAGTAACTTTTTTATAAAAATAAGTAAAATAATAAGATTTTAAATAAGTGAGTTTATATTCTTAGTAATTAACCTAAAGGTATTTTATTAAAGAAAGTCATCGTGTGGATAGTTGGAAGTAAGGTTTAGAAAAGGTGAAGCTATCATATTTTCTATAAAGTTGGAAGTTTATCTCAAACAGAATAGTTGTGCTAGTATGAACTTTGTAGTAGCATAGCGTTATACAGTTCTACATACTATATTCCAACATCAAAGTAATATAGTATGTAGAATTAGAAAGGAAATGTAAATAATGATTGAAATTACATTTTTAAACGCCGTAAACCAAGAACGAGTGGTGACGTTTGACTCATACGAGGAATTCGAACGTTCACAGCAAGCTTGCTCAATCGAAATTGCCGACTATTACAAAGTCACTAAGGTCGTTTATAACGGTCATGTACTGGATTATTCAGGAAATTATGGCAACCTATTTTACTACTTTTTAAAACAAGATTTAACACAATATCGCTAATATCATGTTTGTTATTTAATGATGCGGTGCTTTTATGGGAGAACAAAAATGAAAACATATGATTTATTAGTCATTGGCTTTGGTAAAGCTGGAAAGACACTTGCTGCTAAGATGAGTTCTCTTGGCAAGAAAGTTGCTCTTGTTGAAGAAAGTTCTTCAATGTATGGAGGAACTTGTATCAATATTGGCTGTATTCCAACAAAAACATTAATCCATGCAGCTGAAAATCATTTAACATTTGAGCAGGCAATGGCTGAAAAAGAGGTGGTTACGCATCGATTAAATCAGAAAAATAAAGCCAATGTGGTCAATGCTGGTGTAGATCTTTATGATGCTAAAGCAAGTTTTGTCTCTAATAAGGTTATTAAAATAGTTGCTGGCGAGGATAGCGAACAGATAACAGCTGATACTATAGTGATTAATACAGGCGCCATTTCAAATCGTTTGCCTATCCCAGGATTAAAGGAATCTAAAAATGTCTTTGACAGCACTGGCATTCAAAAATTAGAAACTCTACCACAAAGGTTAGGAATCATTGGAGGGGGTAATATCGGGCTTGAATTTGCCAGCCTTTATGCTAATCTTGGCAGTAAGGTCACCGTTTTTGAGACTGCTAACCGTATTTTGCCACGTGAGGAGGATATCGTTGCGCAGCTAGCAAAAGAATACATGGAAGAAGACGGTATTTCCTTTGTTTTAAATGCTCAGATAAATGCTTTAGAAAATGATGAAGATGATAATGTTATTTTAAGCAATCATGGTCAGAAAATGAGTTTTGATGCTGTCCTTTATGCGACTGGTCGTAAACCGAATATTACTGACTTGGGACTTGAAAATACAGATATTGTGGTAACAGACCGTGGTGCCATTGAGGTTGATGATTATTGTGAAACTAGTGTTCCAAATGTTTATGCTGTTGGGGATGTCAATGGCGGACTCCAATTTACTTATGTGTCATTGGACGATTATCGCATAGTTTTTAATAAATTAACTGGACAGAGTGATTATAACGCTAGTCAGAGAAATAATATCCCCACTACATTATTTATTAAACCTGCTTTGGCACGTGTAGGTTTAACAGAAAAAGAGGCTGCAGAGGCAAATCTTCCCTATAAAGCAAATGAATTAATGGTTTCAGCTATGCCTAGAGCTCATGTTAATGGTAACCTTCGAGGTATTTATAAGGTTATTGTTAATGAAAAAACACAAGATATTTTAGGAGCAACTCTTTTTGGTGAAGGTGCTCAGGAAAATATAAACCTGATTAAGTTAGCTATGGATAACCATATTCCATACACTTATATTAAGAATCAAATATTTACGCATCCTACTATGGCAGAGAACCTTAATGACGTTTTTAATTTTTAAAATAAAAGGGTGATTAGAAAGATTTGACTAGTTCCTTGTCAAGTAGTTAGTGAAATAGTAAAAATAGTTAAGCAACCTGATTCCTTAATTCTAAAGGAGTCAGGTTATTTAGTTCTCTTTAAATATGGTTATATAGACTAATTTGAATTATTGCTTATATAGTTTGACATATATTGACGTTATTGATATATGAGGATATAGTAACGTGCAATTATAAATGCTTAATTTAAGGGCATTTTAAACTTTTTTTATAATTGTAGTAAGAGAGCTAACTAAAAATTAACCCAGCAACATATTTTAATCAACTAGGTATAAAATAAAATGCATTAGTTTTTGGCTAATGCATTTTACTTCAGTGAGAAAGTCATGATATTCATGATATTGGTGACTGTTGATGATGTTTAGAAACGTTGATTTTATCATGTTTTAGTCAAAGTAAAAATATATAAATTATACTAGTTTAGCTAGTATGTTTTATTGTGTATATTTGACACACATACATTTGTATGAAACAGGTATTTTTGTGGTTTTTTGAGAGCTATAAGTTAGTGTTAACCAAAAACTAACCAAAAAATGAATAAATAAGTAAAAATAAGTGGTAGGTAGTTGTTGAATGAAAAGAAATGAAAACTGTAAAATAGTAGTAAATAATAGTATTTGACAATAAGTATTTTTGAAAAAGCATATTAGATGTTATAATGTGGTTATGACAAAATTTAAAATGATTAAAGAAAAGCTTCTTTCTTTTTTCAAATCAGAAAAAGAAGAAGTGCCTTTCAAGAATCACATCAGTCAGGAAAATGACAATGATTATCTGGCTGATGACTTAAGTGACTTTGAAACTGAAAATACTGAAGAGCAGGCAGCTCCAACCTACCAACGTAGTAAAGGGTACCACGAAAAAGCAAAGAAGCAGCCAGCTTGGCTGCAAAAGCTTTCGCGTTTTATGCCATCACCTAAGAATCCTATTAGACGTTTTTGGCGTCGTTACCGAGTTGGAAAAATCTTACTCATTTTGGTTGGTATTGGTGTTTTAGCCATTGGCTCTTATCTTTTTGCTGTTGCCAAATCAACCAATGTCTCAGATTTGCAGGACGCATTGAAGGCAACAACTGTTATTTATGATAAAAATGACAATCAAGTTGGTTCGCTTTCAGGGCAAAAGGGAACTTACGTTGAGTTAAATGCCATTAGCGATAACATGAAGAATGCGGTAATTGCAACAGAAGACCGTTCATTTTACAAAAATGGCGGGATTAATTACTCTCGTTTCTTCTTAGCTTTGTTCACCATGGGACGTTTTGGTGGTGGGTCAACCATCACGCAACAATTGGCTAAAAATGCTTATCTAAGCCAAGAACAAACGGTCACTCGTAAAGCCAAAGAATTCTTCTTAGCGATTGAATTGACCAAAAAATACAGTAAAGATGATATCTTGACCATGTATTTGAACAATGCTTATTTTGGAAATTCGGTTTGGGGTGTCCAAGATGCCAGCCGCAAGTATTTCGGAACGGACGCTGCCAATCTGACTGTTGAACAATCAGCTATCTTAGCAGGGATGCTAAAGGGTCCTGAAATTTATAACCCTTACTACTCCGTAGAAAATGCGACAAATCGCCGCAATACGGTTTTAGGTGTTATGGTTGATGCAGGCAAAATCACACAAGCAGAAGCCAATCAAGCTAAGCAAGTTGATATCGCAAGTGAATTGAATGATACTTATACTGGCAATTCTGATGATTATCAGTATGGTTCATACTTTGATGCGGTTATTCAAGAAGCTGAGAAAAAATATGGCTTGTCTGAAAATGATATCATCAACAACGGCTATAAGATTTACACAGAATTAGACCAAAACTATCAAGCAAATATGCAGGCTGTTTTTGATAACACAGCTTATTTCCCAGTATCTGATTATGATGGTCAAACAGCCCAAGGAGCTAGTGTTGCCATGGATCCGTCAACTGGTGCAGTTCGTGGTTTGGTTGGACGTGTCAGCCCAAGTTCAGCAACTTTCCGTAGCTTTAACTACGCGACACAAGCCTCACGAAGCCCTGGTTCAACCATTAAACCTCTAGTGGTTTACTCACCAGCTGTTGCTTCAGGTTACGCCATTACGACTGATTTACCAAATACACCTAGGGATTACGATGGTTATTCTCCAACGAACTACGCCGGTATTGAAACAGCAGACCTTCCAATGTATCAAGCTTTGGCAAATTCATACAATATCCCAGCGGTTTACTTGCTTCATAAAATCGGTGTTAGCAAGGGAATGAGCTACGGTCAAAAATTTGGTCTTAACATGAAAAATGTTAAGGAAGAGTTGGGCGTTGCCCTTGGTGGTGGTGTTACAACCAACCCACTTGAAATGGCTCAAGCTTACGCAACCTTTGCTAATGGCGGTGTGATGCCTAAAGGACATTTGATTACGAAAATTGAAAATGCTAGCGGTCAAGTGATCGCAGAATTTAAACCATCAACCAAGCGCGTGATTAGCCAATCTGTAGCTAACAAAATGACCAGCATGATGCTTGGAACTTTCTCAAACGGTTCTGCGGTCAACGCCAATGCTTATGGTTACACGATCGCAGGTAAGACTGGTACTGTGGAAGCTAACTTCAATGCTGATTTGACCAGTGACCAGTGGGTTATCGGTTATACGCCAGATGTGGTTATTGCACAGTGGATTGGTTATGATTCGACAGATGAAAATCACTACCTGACTGATGCAAGTTCTGGTACAGCGTCGATAATCTTTAGCGCAGTAGCAAGTAGCATTTTGCCATATACTGCGGGAACAGAATTTACCGTTGAAAATGCTTATAGCCAAAATGGTTACGATTTGGTTTACAGCGCTAATGGTCAAACAGCCACAAGCCAATCATCAAGCTCTGATAACATCCTTGATAAGGTTCAAGAATCAGCTCAAAATGCCGGAGATAAGATTGGTCGAGCGGTTAAAGATGCTTGGGATAATTTCTCAAGTTGGTTCAACAAGCAGACTAACTAAGTTACTTGCCAACTTACGAAAAACATGATAAAATAAGGTCTCGGAGGAATTATGGCACAGAAAAAAGCAAGTTTAGCTTGTACAGAATGTGGAAGCCGTAACTACTCTATCGGAGTTAGTAGCAACCCCAAACCTGTACGACTAGAAGTTAATAAATATTGTAAACATTGTAAAAAATACACGCTACACAAAGAAACACGATAATTTGTAGCGGTCATTCTCAGCTTTAGAGTAATGAGCGAGATGATAGAATAAGGAGGAGTCGCCTGTGGCATTCATTAAGGGAGTATTTACGATTTTAAGTGAAACAACTTGGCCAAATCGTAAACAACGTTGGAAAGATTATATCTCTGTACTTGAATATACAGCATTCTTTACCATTGTTATTTTCATTTTCGATAAATTGCTCTCACTGGGAGTGATGGATTTGTTAAATCGATTTTAAAAACTGAGCTGGGTTTTACCCAGCTTTTTTGTGCACATTTGGCAGTAATTCGTTGACAGCGCTTATTATTTTTCCTATAATAAAATAAAGAAAAGCACCCAAGAAGCCTTTAAGGGGCTTTTTTATAATGGAGGAAATTATGTTAGATTCTTTTGATAAAGGTTGGTTTGTGCTACAAACTTACTCTGGTTACGAAAACAAAGTAAAAGAAACTCTTTTGCAACGTGCACAAACTTACAACATGTTGGACAACATTTTGCGTGTTGAAATCCCAACACAAACTGTTAACGTTGAAAAAAATGGGAAAGTCAAAGAAGTTGAAGAAAATCGTTTTCCAGGTTATGTCTTAGTTGAAATGGTGATGACAGACGAAGCTTGGTTCGTTGTTCGTAACACACCAAACGTTACTGGATTTGTTGGGTCACACGGTAACCGTTCAAAACCAACACCACTTTTGGAAGAAGAAATCCGTTCAATTCTTATCTCAATGGGACAAACTGTTGATGTCATTGACACAAACATCAAACCAGGTGATGTGGTTCAAATCATCGACGGCGCCTTTGCAGGACAAGAAGGACGTGTTGTTGAAATCGAAAACAACAAAGTGAAATTGATGATTAACATGTTCGGAACTGAAACACAAGCTGAATTGGAGCTTTACCAAATCGCTGAATTGTAATGTTTTTTCACAAGTCTAACGTGTATATTGGCTTATATTCTAAAATGCTGACTTCTTAGACGGAATTCGGCGTTTTTTGTATTTGAATGCCATTTTGATTCAATATCTTCTTTTTCGATTTCTTCATGATAGTATCAAGCGTGGTATAAAATGACGTTGTTGACTTGCTTGTCAGTGGCAATAAGTTAATCACAATAGTACAAACCATAAAAACATCGTAAATTTTTTCAATGGTTGCTAGGTTATCAGAAGGTTTGATAATATCAAAAAGCTTTTTTTTCATAAATGTTTCCCTGATGTTGTTAGGATTATTATAAACATAGCAAAAACACTCTAAATAGCATGTTTTTTGCTATAATTAAGTAACAAACTGAGAAAGAACGGAGAATAAGGATGGCTGTCGGTTTAGTATTAGAGGGTGGCGGCATGCGCGGTTTGTACACCGCTGGTGTCTTGGATACATTTTTAGATGCGGGAATTAAGGTGAATGGTGTTGTCTCGGTATCTGCTGGGGCCCTTTTTGGAGTGAATTTTTTGTCAAAACAAAAAGGCAGAGCCCTCCGTTACAATAAAAAATATGCCTCAAATCCGGGGTACATGGGACTTCGTTCATGGCTGAAAACAGGAAATGTGGTCAATAAAGAATTTGCTTACTACAAAGTTCCGATGGAACTGGATATTTTTGACGAGGAAGCTTTTGAGAAATCAGGTGTACCTTTCTATGTAACAGTAACTAATTTATCAACAGGAAAAGCTGAGTATCATAAGGTTGACAATGTCTTTGAACAAATGGAGTTACTTCGTGCGAGTTCAGCATTGCCTTTGGCGTCAAAAATCGTTGAGTGGCAAGGCAATAAATACCTTGATGGTGGCCTATCAGACAGTATCCCAGTTGATTTTGCCAAAAGCCTTGGTTTTGATAAATTGATTGTTGTTTTAACACGTCCAATTGATTACCGTAAAAAGCCAAGTAATGGTCGTGTCTATAAACTTTTTTACAGAAAATATCCTAAGTTTGTAGAAGTCGCTTCAAAACGTTATCAACACTATAACGACACCATTGAACACATTAGCAATTTGGAAAATGAAGGCGAACTTTTTGCCATTCGCCCAAGCCAAAATCTGGAAATCGGACGACTTGAAACCAACCCCGACAAATACGAAGAAATTTACCAAATTGGTGTCAAAGATACCAAATCAATCATGAAGCAATTGAAAGATTATTTAGCAAACGACTAAATGAGCATTTGATTTGACTAAAAATTCTTCTTATCACCTGAAAACAGGCATGAAATCCCTTGTGATTTCGCCTTTTTTCTTTATTCTTTTCGTGGTATAATAGTAACCAACACTAAGAACATGGAGAATGACATGGTAACTTATAATCATAAAGAAATTGAGAAAAAATGGCAGGCCTATTGGGCTGATAATCATACGTTTAAAACAGGAACAGATGCTGATAAACCAAATTTTTATGCGTTGGATATGTTCCCTTACCCATCTGGAGCTGGTCTGCATGTAGGACATCCAGAAGGATACACTGCGACTGATATTCTTAGCCGCTTTAAACGTGCTCAAGGTTACAACGTTCTTCACCCAATGGGTTGGGATGCTTTCGGACTTCCTGCCGAACAATACGCAATGGATACAGGTAATGACCCAGCTGAATTTACAGCTAAAAACATTGCAAACTTCAAACGCCAAATCAACTCACTTGGTTTCTCATATGACTGGGATCGTGAAGTGAACACAACTGACCCTAATTATTACAAATGGACTCAGTGGATTTTCACAAAATTATACGAAAAAGGTTTGGCATACGAAGCTGAAGTGCCAGTTAACTGGGTTGAAGAATTAGGGACAGCTATCGCCAACGAAGAGGTGCTGCCTGACGGAACATCTGAACGTGGTGGTTACCCAGTTGTCCGTAAACCAATGCGTCAATGGATGCTTAAAATCACAGCTTACGCAGAACGTTTGCTTAACGACTTGGATGACCTTGATTGGCCAGAATCAATCAAAGACATGCAACGTAACTGGATTGGTAAATCAACTGGTGCTAACGTTACTTTTAAAGTTAAAGACACTGACAAAGATTTCACAGTATTTACAACTCGTCCAGATACACTCTTTGGTGCAACTTACGCTGTTTTGGCTCCAGAACACCCACTTGTTGAAGCTATTACAACACCAGAACAAGCACAAGCTGTTGCGGATTACAAACATCAAGCAAGTCTTAAATCTGACCTAGCTCGTACAGACCTTGCTAAAGAAAAAACTGGTGTTTGGACTGGTAGCTACGCTATTAACCCAGTAAATGGTAAAGAAATGCCAATCTGGATTGCTGACTATGTTCTTGTAAGCTACGGAACTGGTGCTATCATGGCTGTTCCTGCCCACGATACACGTGACTGGGAATTCGCAAAACAATTTAACCTAGAAATCATTCCAGTTCTTGAAGGTGGAAATGTTGAAGAAGAAGCTTACACAGAAGATGGACTTCACATCAACTCTGGCTTCCTAGATGGTCTTGATAAAGCGCAAGCTATTGACAAAATGGTCGAATGGCTTGAAGCAGAAGGTGTTGGTAACAAGAAAGTAACTTACCGTCTTCGTGACTGGCTCTTCTCACGTCAACGTTATTGGGGTGAACCAATCCCAATCATCCACTGGGAAGATGGTACAACAACAGCTGTTCCAGAAGATCAACTTCCACTTGTATTGCCAGTAACAAAAGATATCAAACCTTCAGGTACAGGTGAATCACCACTTGCTAACTTGACTGATTGGCTTGAAGTGACACGCGAAGACGGCGTTAAGGGTCGCCGTGAAACCAACACAATGCCACAATGGGCTGGTTCAAGCTGGTACTTCTTGCGTTACATTGATCCACACAACGATGAAAAATTGGCTGATGAAGAGCTTCTAAAAGCTTGGTTGCCAGTTGATATTTACATCGGTGGTGCAGAACACGCTGTGCTTCACCTTCTTTATGCTCGTTTCTGGCATAAATTCCTTTATGATTTAGGTGTCGTTCCAACCAAAGAACCATTCCAAAAACTCTTTAACCAAGGGATGATTTTGGGAACAAGCTACCGCGATCACCGTGGTGCACTTGTGGCAACTGACAAAGTTGAAAAACGTGACGGTTCATTCTTCCATATTGAAACTGGTGAAAAACTTGAACAAGCACCAGCGAAAATGTCTAAATCACTTAAAAACGTTGTTAACCCTGATGATGTGGTTGAACATTATGGTGCAGATACACTTCGCGTGTACGAAATGTTCATGGGACCACTTGATGCCTCAATCGCATGGTCTGAAGAAGGTCTTGAAGGCTCACGTAAATTCCTCGACCGCGTCTATCGCTTGTTGACAACAAAAGAAATTGTTGCAGAAAACAATGGCAATTTGGATAAAGTTTACAACGAAACAGTCAAAGCTGTAACTGAACAACTTGAAACCATGAAATTCAACACAGCTATTGCGCAATTAATGGTATTCGTCAACGCAGCAAATAAAGAAGATAAACTCTTTGCTGACTACGCTAAAGGCTTTGTACAATTGTTAGCACCATTTGCACCACACCTTTCTGAAGAATTGTGGCAAACATTGACACAATCAGGCGAATCAATTTCATACGTTGCATGGCCAACATGGGACGAAGCAAAACTCGTTGAAAACGACGTTGAAATTGTTATCCAAATCAAAGGTAAAGTTCGTGCAAAACTTGTTGTACCAAAAGATTCAAGCCGTGAAGAACTTGAAAAACTTGCTCTTGCTAACGACAAAATTCAAGCAGAAATTGCTGGTAAAGATATTATCAAAGTGATTGCTGTACCTAACAAACTTGTTAATATCGTGGTAAAATAATCACTACATATAATCTTGAACTCCTGTCCAATGGACAGGAGTTTTTGGTTTATAACGATGATGTTTGGTAAAACTTAGTAAAATCCAATAGTAAACGTTTACAAAAAATTATCTAAAAGGTAAAATAAAAGAAAGAACCTAAGAAAGAGGGAAAAAATGGAAGTAAAACAAGAAATTGTTGAGACAATTAATCGGCAAAAGATTGAAAAATACACTATTATTAATGATAATGGTGTCCAAGTTGGTTTACTAACGCTGGGAGCAACTTGGCAAGAATTTTTAGTGCCAGATGACAAAGGTGGTCAGAAAAATCTTATCATTGGTTTTGATGAGCCAAGTGATTATCTGAAAAATCCTTTATGTGCAGGTCAATCAATCGGACGTGTTGCAGGGCGTATTAATCAAGGGAAAGTTAACCTTGATGGCAAAGAAATTCAGCTACCACAAAACGAAAAAGGAAACACTCTTCACGGTGGTCCAAAAGGTTTCCACAAACACATTTGGCAAGCAAGAGTTGAAAATGATATTGACAAAGCCACTGTTGTCATGACTTACAATGCCAAAGAAAGCGTTGATGGTTTCCCTGGTGATATGTTGGTAACAGCACGTTTTACGCTGGATAATGACAATCGTTTTACAATCACTTACACTGGTAAAAATGGCGGTCAAGCGACCCTCTTTAACCCAACTAACCACGTTTACTTTAACCTCGGTGAACGCCAAGACTTGGCACACCATACCTTTACTTTGGCTGCTGACTGTTACTTGGAAACACGTGATGATTTGGTGCCAACAGGAAAATTCATTGACGTTGCTGGCACAGCTTATGATTTTCAAACTGGGCAAAACCTTGGAGAGGCTATCGCTGATACAGGCGGGCTTGACGATGCTTTCTTGGTAAATGCTTCGCTTGATAAACCTTGTGGAGAATTGAAAGATGAAGAAAGTGGCGATTCTGTTCACCTTTATTCTGACCGTGATACTTGGGTCGTTTACAGTATGGGTGGCATTCCTGAGGATATTTATCCAGCGCGTGATAAGGGTAAAATGGCTAAAGAATTTGAAGCCTTAGCGCTTGAAGCACAATTTCTCCCAGATGCTATTAATCATGACGGTTTTGGTGATATTGTTCTTCCAGCCAATACCGAAAAGACTTATACTATTGCTTTTGAATATCATAAAGGATAATATAATTTTACAAATTCAGTTAAAAAAGAGATTTCTGTTTGGAATCTCTTTTTATAATTTACAATTGATTCTTGAATTATGATTGAGAAAATCCAGTCAGAGCAAAATAGTTGTGTGAAAACATACTTTGTAGTAGCATAGCGTTATACAGTTCTACATACTATAT
>OLQY01000549.1_pt1 | contig 42668 bp, 46 predicted proteins | sample 1672851 | NCBI WGS metagenome assembly OLQY01 (sample SAMEA3136730, study PRJEB25190) | human gut metagenome | reverse complement strand
GTCCAGATGGACTTTTATTTTTATAAAGTGTTCAACTTGATTTTACAATCGGCGAGGCTTTTTCTTTATAGAAATATGGAGGATATAATCCTTGAAAAATTTTCAATGTAATTACATTAGTTTGTTCATCAATATGTAAACGATAATCAACTTGTGGTCTAATTGAATCATTGATTTTATTCTCAATATTCAAACATGTTTGAACTGGATCTTTTACTCCAACTACAGTTCCATCATCTTTAACACCGAAATTAATTTCTCCATCGCCATAATTGGCAAAAGCACTAACTGTTTTTAAAAAGGTATTAGTTATACTTTCTTTAAATTTCAGATTTTACGTCCAAAAAAAGATGTAAAAAAGGACGCATTTTTTTGCGTCCCTTTTTACGTTTAAAATGAAACGTAAATTCACTTAATACCAGCTTGGTTTGTCGCCTTCAGTACTTGGTTTACCTAAACCGATTGACTTACCAATATCTTCCTTAGGATACTTGATCAAATGGTAAACGTAAGCTGCGACAGATTTACGTGAAACTTCGGTGTCCTTGATTGGCTCGCCTTTTTCACTCTTTTCGTAGTCAACTTCGTTTTTATCGGTCATCCAAGTTGGACGAATAATCGTGTAATCCAAACCCGATTCTTCAATTCTCTTAGCAGCCTTAGCATATTCAGTAATGTAATCGCCTAAAGTTTCCTTATTCCATTCACCGAACTTGCCAGGAACTTCGTCATAAATACCTAAAGTTGAAATCCAGATCAGTCTCTTTACGTGGGCATTCTGCATTGCTTCAACCGTAGCTTCAGCTTCAAGATCAATATCATCCTTGCCGCCTAAGTTAGCATAAACAATATCTTGACCCTTCATTGCCTTTTCAAGTTGAGCAGCATCTGTTGCACTACCTTCAAAAATCGTAGCTTGATTCTTCTTGTCTGCCATACGAGAAGCGTTACGTAAAAACAATGATGTTTGAACGTCTTTATCCGCAAATAAAAACTTTTCTACAATTTGGGCTACTCGTCCGTGAGCACCAAGTACTACAACTTTAACCATAATTTTCTCCTTTTTAATTTAGTCAAAATTCATTATACATTATTCTATCTACATACTAGACCAAAATGAAAAAATAAGCTAATTTACTTACAAAAATCCTTAATTAAATCAAGCAATTTTAGGCTTCTAACCGCATAACTATTATGTGTTTGGCGGGGCATAATTACTAAACGCGCATTTGGCATTAATTGACTATACCAACGAACGTGTTCAACTTTTATCCAATCTTTTTCACCGACCACGCACAAAGTTGGTGTCTTGATTTTCTTCAAATCGTCTTCTGAAATAAATGATTCAGTCAATTCAACGCGGCTATCACGATCTAGCTTCAAGAAACGATGAAATCCTTCAGTGAGGTAGTGATATGGGCGAATTCCTGCACCATTTACAAAAACGCCGGCCACGATCATTTTCTTAAAGATATTAGGATGCTGCTTGGCAAGCATCATAGCTACTAAGCCGCCTGCATCAAAGCCAAAGCAGTAACATCCCTCAATGCCAACTTGCTTAATAAAAGCATAAACGTCTTCGACTTCGGTCTGATAGTGTTCCGCAATATCACCTTCACTCAGTCCATGACCACGCATATCTAAAACATAAACTGAGTAGTATAGCGATAATGGGGCCACGATCTTATCGAACATGCCGCCATCTAAATGATGTCCATGAAGAAGAAGCAAAGGTGCACCTTTGCCTAATTTATGGTAATAAAATTCAACACCGTTGACTTTTTCTTTCATAAAACCCTCTCTTATTGAGCGTCGCTGTCGCGCAAAGCTGGATTATCATCCATCTTCTTACGTAGCTTCTCATCTTCACGATCTTTAAGCATGGTCTTGATAATCTTATGCCATACTCGATAATTGCCACGGAAATTATCTGCTACCTTCTTGATGTTAGGTTGGTGAATAATACTGCCTTTTCTTTGCCAGTAGTGGTAGTAAGGCTTTTGCGTGTAATATACACCCTTGCAGACTGAGATGTACTTTACGTTAAAAATTTGATCTTCAAGCAGTGAAATATCACAATCAAATCTTAAGTGGTATTTCTTAATAATTGCCGTCTTATAAGCTTTGTTCCAGCTGTAGCCCTTCATTGGCGAGCCGAAAACATTGGTCAATTTAAGGTAAGTTTCACCGCGTGTTAAAAGACCACCTTCAGGATGACCAACAACATGAGATTTTTTGTCAGGATAATCCATCCAGTAGCCACAAGATACCAGACTGACATCTGGATGTTCTTCAAAAGCTCTGATAAAGAATGCTGTGTAACCTGGATCTACCCAATCATCACCATCATGAAAGGTGACATATGGCGTATCGATATATTTCATACCGACATTACGTGCGTCGGATGGGCCACCATTTTTCTTTTTGATTAATTTGAAGTATGGAAAACGTTTGGCATAGCTCTGTGCTACCTCAGCCGAATTATCTGTTGAGCCATCATCTACCACGATTAACTTAAAACTCTTGTCGACTTGCTTGAGCAGAGCTTCAAAAGCACGTGGCAGGTATTGTGCCGTATTATAGACCGGCATAATGATAGTTAACTTAGGCACTTGTAACATATTGTCCCCCTTTATTGCTCTTAATTATACCATCTTCAAGTTTTAGGTTGAAATTAAGAAAGTTTTAGGAGAAGATTTACATTCCGTTCAAAATTATCTAGTATAATATTTCGTATCAAACAGAATAAACATTCGATAAGAGGAAAAAACATGAAAAAAACTATTAAAATTTTAACAGCCATTTTGTTTAGTGCTGTCGCGACAATCGTAGTTGGTCAAAACAATCGTGTTTTAGCTGACGATGAAACTCCCGTGGTAACACTTGGTACCTCATTAACCGACTCACAAAAAGATGGTACATTAAAGATTTTGACTGCCCCATTAAATGGCGGCAACTACCAAACCATCACTGTTACCGGTTCTGACTTGGTTAGATATTTGAATCCATCTGGTGACAACTTCACTACTTCTTCTGGCGTTTGGTCCAGTGCCATGATTCAAAAGACCAGCAGCGGTAGCGGAATTAACGTTAAGATTTTGGACTATAACGGCAAAAACAACATTACAACCATCACTGCCAACCAATACAAAAACGCGGCTTTAACTGCCGGTATCACAGACGCTAACATTTACGTTACTAGTGCTATTCCAATCGACGGTTCAGGTGCCTTGGCTGGTGTTTATGCTGCATACGCTAAAAACGGCAATGCTTTGAACCAAAAGCAAGTTAATGCAGCTCAAGACGAAATGAATACTTTGAGTGGCATTACTCAAGACAACAAAGATAAAAAAGGCTACTCTGACGCTCAATTGAACAACGCGGTTGCCGGTGCCAAGAGTGAAATGGCTAAGCAAGGTCAAAACATTTCTGACAGCCAAATTCGTGATATTGTAAATAACCAAATCAATATCAATCACTTGGGCAACACCATTAACAACAATCAAAAGAACCAAATTGTTAACCTGTTGATTGAAATCCGTGATTCTGGTGCCCTTAAGAGCAGCAGTTTCAAGGGTCAAGCTTCTAAGCTTTCTAGTCAAATCGAAAATAGTGCTAAGAACATCTTTAACAAGTTCAACACGCCAGAAAATCGCAGCTGGCTACAACAATTTTGGGACAGTATCGTGAACTTCTTCAGCCACATGTTCGGCGGAGTTATTTTAGGCTAAAAAATTAAGGCCATGATTATCAATGATAGTCATGACCTTTTTTAATTACATATGCTCATCCATGTAGCGATTCAATGCGTGATCGACATATTCGTTGCCGCGGTTATTGGCGTGGCCTTTAGTCCATTCAAAGGTGCTGTCAGGGAAGGATTGCAGCAAGCGGTCTAGTTCTTTCCATTCAGGCACATTCTTTAATGGACCTGATGAGCGTTTCCAGCCGCGTTTCTTCCAACCTTGGAGCCAGTGCTGATTAATAGCATTTAAAACGTATTTTGAATCAAGCACAAACAACAAATGCTTTTCGTTAAAGCCAAGCTCAATTAGCTTTTTCAATGCATTGATCAAAGCAGTCTGCTCCATCTTGTTGTTGGTTGCGCCGTATTCGCCACCAGAACCATCTTCAGAGCCGCCATCCCACTCAATTAAGTAGGCCCAGGCAGCCTTATCTGTCTTTTTAACGTGGCCGCCCTTATAAACACCGGTATTTCGGGTACCGCCATCAGTATAAGTAGTCGCAAAATACTCACTAGATTGGGTATTTTGCTTTTTTGTTTTCTTATTTTTGGTTGCCTTAACCGGCTTTTTACTGTTGTGCTTTATTTTTTCGATGGCATTTTCTAGCGTGTCATCTTTGCGGTTGATTGTTTCTTCATGTGACTTTTCTTGCCAGCCCAAATAATCAATTGCATCGGTGATATTCTCAAAGGATTTATATTCAGCGCCGGAAAAACCATCCACTTGTTTTTTGGCCTCATCCCAATTGCGATAAACGCCTGGAACGCGACCTTTTTTTACTGCATAAATTTTCATAGCTACCTCAAAAATCAAAAAACTTCCACTAAATGTTAAAATGTACTTATTACCATTCACATTATATAGAAAAGAAATGAAGGTGAGCAAAAGTTGTTTTTCAATACTAAAAAATACGCTGAAGAAGCGGAAAAGAACCATAAACATGATCTAAAGCAAGAACCAACCATGTTTAACATGATTTCATTGGGACTACTGGCAACTTTTGCCCCAACCCGTATTTTCTTGCGCATGCATAAGCGCCATATTACCGATAATGTGGTCGTTGAAGAAAGCGACGTCGAGCAAGTGCCGATCATTTATTTCCACGGCTTCCGCGGCGGTGACTACACCACCAATGTCATGGTGCATCAGGCAACTAAAGACAAAGGAAACGAGAAATTTTTAAAGGTTACTGTCGATTTACTCGGTAATTTTAAACTTGAAGGTACCTGGACAGGTGACAAGCATCCCATCGTGCAAATTGCCTTCCGGCAAAGAATCGTCGGCATTTATGGCATCGACTATTACCTGAGTTTTGTCCTGCCATTTTTATCTAAAAGATACCACTTCAAAAACTACATCGCAGTGGCCCACTCACTTGCTTGTCCTTGCATCATTAGAACCGAGATGAAGCATTCTTCAAGTAAAACTTTTCCGCATTTAACTAAATGCGCTCTTATTGCTGGTCCATTTGACGGGGTAACTTATCTTGGCGACATCCCTAACGTTAATGTTTTAAACGAAAACGGACGTCCAAGCATGATGAACCCACATTATCTCTATCTTTTATTCAACCGCAGAAAATTCAATCCCAACATTTCCGTCTTAAATATCTACGGCAACGTCTTGGACAATACTAATACAGATAAATTTATTTCCGTCGTCTCAGCTAAAAGCATTCGCTACATTTTGGCCCCTAAAGCTCATTTCTACCAAGAAGTCGAGGTCCGTGGCAAAAACGATGCGGAACACAGCTGGATGCACGATAATCCTTTCGTAATTGACATTATTAATAAATTTCTTAACTTAAAAAAATAGTTTTTATGGAGGAAGAAAATGATTTGGTGGCATGATTTTATCAGAATTGTCTTTATAACTAATACGATCTTAGCCTTCTACATCGTTTTCCACCGGAAGCGTTCAGTTTCTACAACTTGGGCTTGGCTGATTATTTTGCTTATTCTGCCAGTAGTCGGTATTACCCTTTATGCCTTTTTTGGTCGAGGCATTTCCCAGGAAAACATTTTTGCCATCAATAAACAGAAACACATCGGCCTGCACAATGTTCAGGAGTCAATTACTGAGGCCCCTAAGCATGTCAGCCCTTCTGATACGTCAAGTGCCGGTGAGATAGCCATCCGCTTTTTTAACCAGGATGATGAATCTCCTTTGACCAAAAACAATAATGTTGAGCTTTACACGGAAGGCGAAACCTTCTTCCACGACATGCTAAAAGACATTGTTCGCGCTAAAGAAACTATTAATATCGAATTCTACACTTTTTACAGTGACAACATTGGCAACCGTGTTTTGCAACTGTTGATTAAAAAGGCCCAACAAGGCGTTAAGGTGCGCGTAATCTACGATGCCTGGGGCTCAATGGGTGCCACTAAAGCCTGGTTTGATCAATTGCGGGATGCGGGCGGCGAAGTTTTGCCCTTTATTACTTCTAAAAATATGATCACCAGATACCGTATCAATTACCACTTGCACCGCAAAATCGTGGTCATTGACGGTAAGATTTCTTGGACTGGCGGTTTCAACATTGGTGATCAATATTTAGGTAAGAAAAAGAAATTCGGTCATTGGCGCGACAGTCAGGTACGCATTGTGGGTTCTGCCTCTCTGCTTTTACAAGAACGTTTCGTGATGGACTGGAACGCTTCAGTTAAAGAAGCAGATCAGATCATTCGCTTTAACTCCACTCTTTTTCCAGATCTTGATGAAACCAACATTCATCAGGGCGACATCGCTACGCAAATCGTCTCAGATGGTCCCGACCGTTACACGCCATACATGCGCAACGGCATGATGCGACTCATGCTACTGGCTCGAAAGAGATTATGGATTCAAACGCCTTATCTGATACCAGATGACGCCGTTTTTGCGGCATGGCAAACGATCGCTGCATCGGGTGTCGACGTGCGCATCATGATTCCTTGCAAACCGGACCACCCATTCATTTATCGCGCTACGCAATGGTACGCTAATGAGTTAACTCGTTGCGGTGTCAAAATTTATATTTACGAAGATGGCTTTTTACATGCGAAAACGACTATCATCGATGACAAATTTTCTAGCGTCGGTTCAATGAACCAAGACTATCGTTCATACGATTTGAACTTTGAAGACAACGCTATTTTTTACGATAAAGATTTCAACGAAAAAATGGCTCAGGTCTTTGAAGAAGATATGAAGAAATCTCATTTGCTCACACCTGAGGAAATAAAAAAGCAAGGTCGTTTATTACGAACCTTGCAGAGTTTTTCTCGTATGCTATCACCAATTTTATAATTATTGGATTTCGACTGAGACATTTTTGCCCATATATTTTTGAAGGACTGGTACAACTTCATTCACTTGATTGCGGAAACGCATCATGTATGACTTGTTGTCCTTCGTTCTAAAAAGAGCCACAATCAATGGCTTTCTTTGATTTTGCATATTGATCAAAGTGATGTCAGCAATATCTTCATATTTGACAGTGCGTTTGAAATAGCCGGAAACGACTAATCTCTTAGGACTGAAACCTGAGAAACCATCAACGATACTGATTAATAGGAATAAAGCTAGGAAGACGTTTAAGCCTGGATCACCTTTTTCAATGTAGTTCCAGGTGAAGCCTAGCCAGATAAAAATGACGGCCCAAACAATTGAGGAAGCACGGTAGTGACCACGGAATTCGACCTTTGCTTGCCAGTACCAACTGTAACAAGCATAAGCCAACATTAAGATGTTAATTACTATATAAAAGTAGGACATGTATGTCATAAGAATTCTCCTCAACGTTTTATTTGTTTTATTATAACAAAAGGTCGATATATAATTATACATAGTAATTCTTTCAGAGGCAAAATAATGAATCATGATGATTTAACTGAATTGCAGCAAGATTTAGATAATGCAAAACATGTTGTCTTCTTAACGGGAGCCGGTGTTTCTACACACTCAGGCATCCCCGATTACCGCTCCAAAAACGGTATCTACAATGGCGTACAGGAAAGTCCCGAGACGATTTTAAGTGAAAGTACACTCTATAATCGCCCCGAATTTTTCTATCATTTCGTGATGGACAATATGTACTTTCCCGATGCCAAGCCAAATCTAATTCATGAAAAAATTGCGCAAATTTGCAATAAAAAAGGCGATTTGATCACGCAAAATATTGATAGATTGGATACGAAAGCTGGCAATGAACACGTAACAGAATTCCACGGCAATTTGTATAATATATACTGTACTAAATGTCATCAGCCAGTTTCCTATGATGAATACGCCAAGGGCTACATTCATCAAAACTGCGGCGGAATTATTCGTCCAGGAATTGTGCTTTACGGGGAATCAATCAATCCCGAAACGCTAAACAATTCGGTCAATGTTATGCAAAAATCCGACTTAATTATCATCAGCGGTACTAGTTTTGTGGTTTATCCATTTGCCCAACTATTGGCCTACCGCAAAGAAAACGCAAAAATTTATTCGATTAACAAAACCGAAATTCCGGCTCCTGGCGTAAAACAAATCATTGGAGACGCGCTTGATGCATTTAAACAATTGAATTAGAATTTTTGTTTTGTTATTCTTATAAACAATAACTATATGGGTGTTGAAAACATGGCAAAGTTTTTTTATTATGATTACGTCACGATTGAGCCGAGAACTTATTTTTTAATGGCTTCAGAGTTCGGTTTAACATATGTAGGGCTTAAACTGTTTCTCCTATCCTCACCGGATGTTCGTGCGTGATCCTAAAAGATTGGCACCATATGTTCAACAGCTAAAAGAGTATTTCACTGGAACAAGAAGAGTATTCGACGTTCCGATTGATATTTCAGAATTTGGAACTGAATTTCAGCGAAGAGTTTTGCAAGCGGTGCAACGAATTCCTTATGGAATGACTATCAGTTACGAAGGTGTAGCAACCAGTATGCCTGATGCAAGTTCTTATCGCTCAGTTGAACACGCTGTTGCTGTTGATCCGGTATTATTTTTCATTCCAGACCACAGAGTTGTTTTATCTAACAACCAAGTGGGCACCTATCGTTTAGGACAACAAGAAAAAATCAGATTAATTAAACTAGAAAAGAGTCATTTGCATGGCAATTCTTAAATTGTACGCACCCTTTTTCGATGGCAATAACTGGTTGCACGTTTTAACCAGTGGCAAGGACTGGATGATTATTCTTACTTTAATCATCATGGAATGTCTGCTCTCAGTTGATAACGCAGTAGTGTTAGCGGCTCAAACTCAAGTATTACCTACTAAAGCTGAAAAGGAAAAGTCCCTGATCTATGGTCTTTGGGGCGCATACCTTTTTAGATTCATCGTTATTGGGATTGGTACTTATTTGATCAACTTCTGGGAAATCAAATTAGCCGGTAGTATTTATTTGTTCTACCTATCATTCAAGTTCTTCTATGATCAGCGCCACCCTAAGCAAGCAGCTGAACACGAAAAAGAAAAGGAAGAGCGTGAAGAAGCACGTCATAAAGGAAAGAGAAAGAAGAAAAAACACGTCCTTTCTCTTTTCTGGCGGACAGTTATTTCGATTGAATCAATGGACATCGTCTTTTCAATCGATTCCGTTCTTGCAGCTTTGGCTATTTCAGACAACCCAGTAGTTGTTTTAATTGGTGGTATGATCGGTATCCTCTGCATGAGAGGTGTGGCCGAAATTATCATTAAGTTGATGGACATAATTCCGGAATTGCAGCCAATGGCTTATGTTTTGATCGGAATTATTGCACTTAAGTTGTTATTGGCTTTGCCACCACTAAGATGGGAAATGCCTAATACAGCATTCGCAATTCTCGTCTTTGCAATTTTAGGTATAACCATTATTTTCCACTTCTGGCGCATCAGAAAGCATGGACATAAACATTTATAGAAAGCAAAAAGCTTATCTCAATTGAGGTAAGCTTTTTTAGTTACATTTTACTTTCAACATATTCCTTAAGCACAACTGCTTGATTATGTTCCCTATTCTTAGCACCATAAAGAAACAGAACATCGCCAGACTTTAACTTATCCTTTACTGTCTCAATAAATTCATGCGTAAAGTCATTTTCATCCAATTCCTTGATGTACTTTTCTTTAAATTCGGAAAATTTTTCATCTTCATGGTTAAACCATTTTCTTAATTCGTTTGTTGGGCCAATCTGCTTATCCCATTCACCCAAGTCTGCCTTAACTTTACTCATACCACGTGGCCACATCCGATCAACTAAAATTCGGTAGCCCTCGGGTTGTTCATGATCGTAAATTCGTACTAATTTAATTTCTGTCATTTGAAATTCCTCGCTTCTTTTTTTAGTGTATTACTAAAAGCAAAAATTAGAAACAACGAGGCACTTTATGGATTACGCAGAATATTTTACTAACCGTCCCACTGATGAAATCACCCGTGATTTAATTGGACGACCACTCACTTTTAATAATGGAACAGAAAAACTTGGCGGCTATATCGTAGAGGCCGAAGCTTACATAGGAAAACTCGACCGTGCTGCCCACTCTTACGGTGGTCGCCGCAGTCCCTCTAACGAAGGCCTTTATCGCACTGGCGGCACCATTTATATTTATGCTCAACGACAATACTTTTTCTTCGATGTTGCCTGCCAAGAAGAAAATGAACCACAAGGAGTTTTGATTCGCGCAATTGATCCTGCTTGGGGTATTGATACTATGGTTAAAAACAGAAATGGTAAAAGCGGAGTTCTCCTCACCAACGGTCCTGCTAAAATGATGCAAGCTTTTGGTATCCACGATAAAAATTGGAATCTACATTTTCTTTCAGATTCGCCATTTATCATCGATTTAGACGATAATCATAAACGTATTGCCCAGGAAATAATCGCAGATAAACGCGTCGGGATTAATCAATCTGATCCTGTCTGGGCTAACAAAAAATTACGTTTTTACGTTGCTGGTAATCCTTACGTTTCAGATATGAAAAAAAGAGATTGCGCTTACAGCAAAGGTTGGGCTTGACAAAACTTCATTTTTCTTTTAATCTTTTTATCAGTTAAATAATTTTCCAATGCAATAGAGGTTGCGACAACCACAAGATAATTCAGAGTCCGCGAAGACAATGAAGGTTATCTTAGGGCTGCCGCCGAAATGGATTTAACATTCGCGTGTTGATCTGTTGGGCTATAGAACAATATTCTATAGACTGTCCTGGTTAGTCCCCAGGGAGCGCTATAAGATTTGGTTTAAATACTGATGATTATGACCCTCGTTTGTTTTGGCAAACGAGGTTTTTATTTACGCTTTATTGTATTGGCTTTATGTTAAAACTATTTTTTCGGAGGTTTTACAATTGAAGTCAAGATTTAGATGGATCGCTGCATTACTTACAGTGCTCCTCAGTATATTTATCGGTTTCAGCTTTAGTAGTAATTCGACTCAAGCTGCTAAAAAAGATTCCGGCACATTAAAGATCGGTATGGAAGCTAACTACCCACCATATAACTGGACTCAACCAACCAAAACTAATGGTGCGGTTCATATCGATGGTTCTAACTCATACGCTAACGGTTATGATGTTCAAATTGCCAAGATCATTGGTAAGAGACTTCATAAAAAGGTTATCGTTGAAAAGACCCAATGGGATGGACTTTTACCAGCTTTAACTTCAGGCAAAATTGACTTGATCATTGCTGGTATGTCACCTACTCCTGAAAGACGTAAGGCCATCAACTTCTCAGAACCTTACCGTAAGAGTACTTTCGTTGTTATCACTAACAAGGCAAGCAAGTACTCAAATGCTAAGAAATTAACTGACTTTAAAGGTGCTAAGTTAACCGCTCAACAAGGTACTTTGCACTACAACTTAATCAAGCAATTAAAGGGTGCTAAGCGTCAACCTGCGATGCGTGACTTCTCAGCTATGCGTCAAAGTTTAGCTTCAGGCACTATCGACGGTTACATTGCCGAAGACATCGAATTTGAAAGTTACCACAACGTTAACCCTAACATCGTTGCCATTAACTTGAACAAGATGGCCGGCTTCAAGGTTGACCACGACGATTCCGTTACTAGTATCGGTGTCAAGAAAGGCAACACTAAACTTTTAAACGAAGTTAACGCTACTTTGAGAACTATTTCTAACAAAAAGCGTGATCAATTAATGTCACAAGCCGTTAAGGAACAACCTAAGGCTGGTAACCAAACTAAGAAGGAAAACTGGCTTGTTACTACCTGGAAGCAATACGGTGGCATGATCATGTCAGGTATCGGCATGACTTTGCTCTTAGCTTTAGTTGGTACTATCGTTGGTTTCTTCATCGGTTTGCTCGTTGGTATCGTTCGTACTATTCCAACACCTACTACTCGCGGCAAGCGCTGGGCATTAAACTTTGTTAAGTGGTTATTATCAGTTTATGTTGAAATCTTCCGTGGTACTCCAATGATGGTTCAGGCAGCCGTAATTTACTACGGTATCGCTCAATTCTGGCACTTGAACTTGAACAGAACCGTTGCCGCTTTGATCATTGTTTCCATCAACACTGGTGCCTACTTGGCCGAAGTTATCCGTGGTGGTATTATTTCAACTCCAGAAGGTCAATTCGAAGCAGCTAGTGCACTTGGTATGACTCACAACCAAAGAATGTGGCATATCATCTTGCCTCAAGCTATTAGAAACTGTTTACCATCAATCACCAACGAATTTATCGTTAACATCAAGGATACTTCAGTATTGAGTATCATCTCAGTTTCTGAATTGTTCTTCGTTGGTACTACTATTGCCAGTCAATCATTCAAGTTCTTCCCAACTTACTTAATGATTTCAGCAATCTACTTGATTTTGACCTTTACTATTACTAGAATCTTCAACTTCATTGAAAAGAGACTCGAAGGTAACAAGAACTACAACTTGATGGCTAACCAAGTTCAAGTTGGTACTCCAAAATATGCGGAGGCAAACAATTAATGACTGAATCAAACGAAGTAATTTTAAGTTTAAAGCATATGCAAAAGTCCTATGGGGCTCACAAGGTATTGAAGGACATTTCTTTCGATATCAACAAAGGCGAGATAGTGACCATCATTGGTCCTTCCGGTGGTGGTAAGTCTACTACCCTTCGCTGCATCAACTTGCTCGAAGAACCTACTGGTGGCGAGATCGATTTCCACGGTGAAAACATTTTGGCACCTGGTTACAACCGTAATACCTTTAGATCCAAGGTCGGCATGGTATTCCAGCAATTCGACTTATTCGAAAACAAGAATGTTTTGGAAAACTGCATGATCGGCCAAGAATTGGTCCTCAAGCGTTCAAAAGACGAAGCACGTAAGATTGCTATGGAGAACCTTAAAAAGGTTGGTATGGATCCATTTATCAAGGCTAAACCACAACAATTATCTGGTGGTCAACAACAGCGTGTTGCTATTGCCCGTGCGATTTCAATGAATCCAGAAGTTTTATTGTTCGACGAACCAACTAGTGCCCTTGACCCAGAAATGGTTGGCGAAGTACTAGACGTTATGCAAAAGCTTGCTACAACCGGTTTGACGATGGTGATCGTTACCCACGAAATGGGCTTTGCCAAGAGCATTTCAGACCGTGTATTGTTCATCAGTGACGGTATCATTACTGAACAAGGTTCACCTGATCAAATCTTTGATCATCCAAAGAACGAAAAGACACAAAAGTTCCTGAGTAACTTCAGAAAAATGGACTTTTAAAATTTTAAAAGCAGAGAAGTTTGATTACTTCTCTGCTTTTTTAGTTTATAATTAATAAAAAATTAATTGGAGGAATATTTATGAATGAAAGAGTGTATTACTTCGTCAAATCGTATGATGAAGATTTACCAAAACCACCCGCAGAAAGTTTTGGTCAAATTTTAAACGAAACCTACTTGCATCCCTTCGATTGGAGCGCAAGAACCACTCGTAAGTCCTACTGGTGGAGCGTCTTAACCAACTTCATTATTGCCATTTTAGCTATTGTAGTTGGCTTCTATGCTTTCAATGAAGGCCTTAATCCAGGTATCAGAGTAATCGACGCTGTGGTTGCGATTGCTATCTATGTCTGGGTATTTCTAGCTGGCCTTGGTCAAATGATCCGTCGTTTGCATGACGTTGGCTACAGCGGCTACTGGTACTGGGCTACCTTCACTGGTTATGGCACAATGTTTATGTTTTACTTAGCACTTCAACCATCTGTCCAACACAAGGTTAAATGGGGCAAGTACTTGTTCAGCGATCAAGATTATCCTGAGGGCGGCGCAAAAAGTAATGTTCCTGTACCAACTATTGGTCAAATCTTGAAGGAACACTTCTTTGACTGCTTCAAGTGGGATGCTAGATCTACTAGAACCTCATTCTGGGTAGGTACTGCAATTAGCCAAGTTATCATGACAATCGGCGTACTTGCTTGTTACCTACTTGCTTTCATGCTTTTAGCTCCTTTCAGCGTTACTGAATCTGATTCTGGCGATGCCAAGGTAATCGGTGTAATCTTCATCATTTTTATTATTTTCTTTATTGCAGCAGCTATTTGGGCCTTTTTAGCACAATTAGGTCACACTGTTCGTCGTCTGCACGACGCAGGCTTTAACGGTGGTTGGTGGTGGCTGGGCGTAATTCCTTACGTTGGTCAACTGTTGCTAGCATTCTTGCTCTTCCACCCTACTGTTCAAAATGAAGTTAAATGGGACAAATATTTATTTGATCCAGAAGATCGAATTAGATAGATCAAAATTAAAAAGATCATTCCTATATGGGGATGATCTTTTTAAAACTCATTTTCTATTTTGAATTGAGTTTACAAAAAATAGCGCTTTTTTACGTTTTAAATAATATCCTTATTTTCCTTAATGCGAGCTAATTTCCAGCCCGTATCAAAATACGTCTTGCGCGTTTGACGCAAATCATCATAATCACTTTGTAAACTATCAATGGCATCCTGTAAGCTCTTATTTTGCTTTCTAATCGCATTTAGCTCAGGATCATTGATCACACCCTTAAGGTGTACTTGAGCCGCTAAATAGCGCCGACGATGCTCAAATTCTTCTCTCAAAGTACCCAGCGCATCTTCATACTTAACTAGCTTTTTATTGATCTCAGAAATTTGATCATTCAGTTGAATAAACAACTTATAAGGCATATCCGACTTAATTCGGTTGCATTCCGCACAAGCTAAAGTTAAATTATCTAAGCTGTTGTTGTGACTAAGAGAAACAGGATCCTTATGATCTACGCTGTGGCCACGTCTGCCGCAATATTGGCAGCGGTATTTATACTTGGCCCGAATGCGTTCACGATCAATAAAATCAACTTCGTTTAACTGGAAATTGATCTCCAAACCCATTCCCTTTAAATTTTGCTCAAAAGTTACGCCTTGGTTAGGCACATAATTAAGCTTGCCATCTTCGCTTTTAATTACCGCCAAATTCAAATCAGACCTTTTAATCTGTTGGCGGGCGATTTCATTACCATCATAATCTTGTAAAAAGGCTTCGTATTTTTTACGGTCCTTTTTATTTTTCACAATAAAACCTGATTGATCTTGTTTCTTTGCACCGACAAACGTGTAAAGCAAGCTTTGAGCAAAAGTTGCGACCGCATCATTTGCGTAATCTTCCGGATTCAGGTTGCGCGTGATACAAATGTCGCAAATACTGGTCAACTTAGGATTCATTAACCCCTCTTGCTTAAAATGCAAAGAGTCCATGCGCAGCCCGCATGAACTACATTGAAATTTCACCTAATCATCCCCTAACAATAGAATGCTAAAAGCTATTCGTTGCATCTTATCCTTTCCCGCAAAATCACCTTTAAAAAGATCTGGCAAAATTTTCTTAATAAAGTATTGTACGCAAACTAAATCGTCGAACTTCTTGATCGTTTCAAGACTTTCCTTGAACATTTGCATATAAACCGGGTTAGGATTACCTAATTCGATTTCTCCATAAGCTTCATATAACAAATCTAATTTATCACAGATTGATAAAATTTTACCCTCTAAAGTATCATCTTTGCCTTCTGAGAGACGTTTAGTATAAATTTCTTGAAATTCTTCTGGAATCTCATCCTTAATGAACTTAGTGGTCATTGTTTCTTCAACGTCACCAATCATCTTTCTAAGTTGAGGAGTAGCGTATTTAACTGGTGTCTTAATATCACCGATGAAACGTTCAGTATAATCGTGATTCAAACTCTTTTCGTAAAGGGCCTTCCAATTGATCCTCTTATTGCCGTGAACTTCTTCGATATCACCCATCATTTGTGCGAGTTCAGCTGTTCTGAAGCAGTGATCAGCTACTGAGTGGTGGTGGTACTTGAAGTAACCTGGTGCACGATCGATTGACTCTAAACTGTTAAAACCTTGAATGTATGCATTTAATCCCATTTTTTGTCCTCCTCTTAAAAATTTTCACTATGTTATCAAAAATCAAAATGAGATGCAAATATAGCTGAATTTTAGTAGTATTATTCGTGTTTTATATAAAGTATTTCTCTTGACAGATAATAATTAATAACGTATCTTTTAAATAACTAATAATTATTTAGTTTCATCAATATTTGTTCATGTTTTGTGGAGAGAATCAATGATAAAAACTAGAAATAGATACGTTATCGCGTCAGCCGGGATCACACTGCATTTAATGATCGGCGGCGTCTATGCCTGGAGCGTTTTTACCGGTCCGATTGTTAAACAAACAGGTTGGGCAGAAACCTCCGTTTCTTTTGCCTTTAGTTTAGCTATTTTCTTTTTAGGGATGTCAGCAGCCTTTATGGGACGTTTAGTTGAAAAGTTCGGACCCACAATCACTGGTACAATTTCTAGTGTTTGTTACGGTTTGGGTGTCTTTTTAACTGGGATTGCAATTAGCAACCAACAACTATGGCTACTTTACTTAGCTTATGGCGTAATCGGCGGATTAGGCCTTGGAGCAGGTTACGTAACTCCTGTTTCTACAATCATCCGCTGGTTTCCGGACAAGCGTGGCCTAGCTACCGGTTTAGCCATCATGGGCTTTGGCTTTGCGGCTTTATTGACGGGTCCGATTGCTCAAACTCTAATGGCAAGTTTTGGTGTTTCCAGCACCTTTTATATTTTGGGTATCTTTTATTTTCTGGTCATGATTATAGCTGCCCAATTTATTAAAAAGCCGCGTAAAAATGAATTGCCAAAAGCAGTGATCAAAAAAGCAAGTCATTTCAGCCTAACTGGTCAAAACATGACAGCTAACGAAGCAGTCAGAACCCCAATGTTTTGGTCATTATGGTTCATGTTTTTCATCAATATCACTACCGGTATTGCCCTAGTGTCTGCCGCTTCGCCAATGGCACAGTCGATGACAAACATGACAGCAAATACCGCTGCCATAATGGTCGGTATCCTAGGTTTATTCAACGGTTTTGGTCGTTTAATTTGGGCAACTTTATCAGACTATATTGGTAGGCCTAGAACTTACAGCGCCATCTTTATTTTGGATATCGTCATGTTAATCACCTTAATCTTGTGCAAAGTACCCGTGATTTTCGCTCTTGCCCTTTGCCTACTCTTATCATGTTACGGTGCTGGCTTTTCAGTAATTCCAGTATATTTAGGCGACGTTTTTGGTACTCGTGAATTAGGAGCAATTCATGGATATGTCTTAACGGCATGGGCCGCAGCGGGAATGGTAGGTCCAATTTTGTTATCCTACACTCACCAAATACTGCACAACTACTTTGTGACCCTAGTCGTCTTCATCGTCATCGATCTTTTAGCTCTAATTGTTTCCCTAGCTTTGCAACGAGCATTTGCCGGGATGCAAGAACAAGTGAATAAATAAAAACAAAAATAAAAAAGTCCCACTTTTGTGGGATTTTTTTATAGCTTATCAGCATCTAAAGCAGCCATTGTCGTCAATGCGGCATCATAATAATTATTTTGCGGTAAATGACGCGTAAAAATATACTGCTGAGACATGAACAAATCGTCATAGCCTTCATTTCGATTGAACGATACGGCATAGAAAATCGGTGCACTGAAGCTGGCAGACTGGTACTTGTTTAATGGCTTGCCTTTTAGAGTATAGCCTGCTGTTATGGTGTTTTGCTTACTAAAGAATTTAAGCATCCTCTTTAAAGTGTTCTGTGCTGAGCGATCATTGCATCCCGCCAGCATCATCGGAACACGACAAGCATTAGCAGAATAGTAGCCATCATTTTCCGTTGAAATAGTCTTAGGCTTAACCGGTTGGGCGTCATTTTTGCTTACCCAAGCAAAATCAGGCACTAAGCCAGTTTTATTTTGATGACTGAGTTGGTTAAGTCGCTTAAGCATCGTATTTTTGATCACGAGCCAGCGCTTATCATCTGTTTCTTGATAAAAGTTGTCGAAGAATTCCGGCATCACATCAGAAGTCCGCATTAAATTGTAGTACTTGGACTTCGAATCAGCCCAGTCTCCGACAGTCAGCGTTTCAGTATCAGGATTGTACTCATAGCGCAAAATATCTTGCAAAATGGCATGCGCTTCTTTTTGATACTTATCATCATGCCACTGCTTGCTGGCTAGTAATAATGCCTGGGCAATAAATAAGTCACCGTCTGTGGCACTATTTTTATTAATCGTCCAGTGACCATTATTTTCAACGGCACGCCAAGACATTAATGCTGTCTTGTCTTTATTAATCGTTTCGCGGTGCTTGAGATAAAAATTATTCAGTTGATCAAAATATTCTTTCTTGCTCCACTTTCTTTTAGCAGACAAAACAGCAATATACATGCCGTAGCCTTGCCCTTCAGATAGCGCGGTTCTGGTTTCTGTTTTTGGCGTCGTATCAATAAAACTCTCTTGTTGATTAACTTTAACAACGTAATCTTTGTACCATTGTCTATAAAAATTGTGGCGCAATTGGCTACTGTTTTGCAATCGTACATATGCCATAATCCCTGAAAAAATAGCGATAATCACTATAAAATACAGGGATAAATGATGATTATGATTTAGTCTCTTCATTTTTCTTCCTTAATCGGCAAATCTCTTCGTCTTAACCCACTTAGTACTATCACGGTGGAACAATCTATCGGCCGTAACTGAACATACTGCATGAACGGAAACTACGATAAACAATTGCGAATATGAGAAATATGAGGCCAAGGCTAGCCAAATTTGTCCAGTAGTTGCCTGACCAAACTGCGTACACATGGCCGCATAAATTTGCAAAATATAAAGCAAAATCATCAGTAGCCAATTAAGCAACAAAATCTGTGCCAGCAAGATGTTGCTTGAAGTAATTGTGAATGGCAATTGCACTCCTGGCTGCCAAATGTGGACGATCATTGCAATCACATTGGCTAAGAAAATAATGTCAGACAAAATAATTGCGGCATTAAACCAGAAGAAAGTACATGAGTAATAAAACGTTTCTAGTTTTACGCGCCAATTGCTTCGATCAAACAAGTGCTTGAAGTTGTTGATGACCACTTCGTAGTTGCCTTTAGCCCAGCGCAAACGCTGGAAGTAATAGTCCTTCAATCTTTCTGGTTCTTGCTGGAAAGCTTCAGAGTTATAAGCCAGTGCAATCAATTTGCCTGAGCCCATAATCTTAAAGGAAATATCGGTATCTTCGGTCAAGGCACTACGCCAGCCACCGATTGATTCTACATATTCTTTATTAATAATGAAATTAGTACCTGGAATTCGGCCAATTTTGAATAATTGCCAAATACCGCAGTGTTGAATTCGCTGCGTTACAACGATCTCTTGGTTGATACATCTAGTTAAAAAGTTCTGCTTAGCGTTACGCGTTTTATTTCTACCAAAAGCCGCCATATAACGCTTAGGATTTTCCAACACTTTTCGAACTAAAAAGTACAGTGCATTGCTTTCAGGCATGGCATCCGCATCATAAACGCCTAGGTATTCACCGTGAGCAATTTTCAAGGCATCGTTTAAAACTCCGGCCTTACCACCGGTACCAGTTCGTCTAATTACTTTAGCGTTACGATTTTTAAACCTTTCTTCTGCTAAAACATTGTCTAGAACATCAGCAGTATGGTCCTCACAGTTATCCGCGTAAAATAAGACTTCTAATTTATCCTTAGGATAATTAAGATTCAAAATTGCTGTCGCCGTATTTTTAATTACCAATTCTTCGTTATGGGCTGGGACAACGATCGTCACTTTAGGATAACGAGGAAGCGGTGTGATTTTAACTAAAACCTTGCTGTGCTTTAGCCAAAATGCAATTGCCCCACTTAGAGTAACCATCGACATGAGCAGCGATAGCCAAATCGAAATCAACGTAATTATCTGCATTACATCACTCATTGTCATTCTTCATCTTCGATGTCATTCTTCATCTTCGATTTAATCAAAGTCTGTTCCACATTACTTAAAATTTTTAATGTACAAAAGAAAATGATGAAAAAGCAGATGATAAAAATCAACGTAATACCAACTGCCAAAAAGTAAAACCAATTAGTCATTTTGATCATCCTTCAAATATTCCACAATGATATCTGTTTCTAGGCCTCGTTCCAAATGCTTAAGGAGCTTGTCCAGATCAGAAAACTTTTCACAGTTTTGCAAGTCTACATTCTGAGTTGCTACCTTAAGCATCAACGGAATTCCGGTATCCAATTTTTGCAAAGCAATGTAAGCTTGCTCATCTAATTCCTTATACATCTCATCTGTAACTCTAGGTGAAAGGATCAAGAATTTACCATCGCCAGTGTAATAGATAAACTCGCTTTTTAGGCGTGTCTCCTTTAAAATCTTGGCAATCTCACGTAATAACTTGGCATGATATTGTGGATGGTGCTCCTCGACTTGTTGGTGATGTTCCCAACTGATCAATTCCGCATTAACCCAAATATTCATGTCAGGGTAACGTTTAATCTTTCTCAGATCATCTTCATAGAATTTACTTGCATTGTAATAAGTCTGCAGCTTCACGTTTAAATCCTAGTGGCCTATCGAGCGCTTAGCATCGCTTTCACGACCAGAGACAATACTCCAGTCCAAAATATGGTGTCGCACTACACTTAATAAACTTGCTTCAACCGGAAAGGCAATAATCAAGAATGTCTTTTCAGTACTTGCCATTACCACATACCCCAGCAGCAAAAAAGCAACTGCGACTGTAGTCAAAATAATAATCAGCCAACTAACTAAGTATCTAGCTGAAAATAGGCCAACGAAGATTGCTAATACAAAAATCATTAACAAACCGTTAATCACGTTAATTTGGAAAGAATCCGCTAGCCAAAATGTAATAATTGGAAAAAGCAGTGCTGCCAGCAGTGCAAAATATACTAGTCTAATATATTTTTTATTCATAACCTAACCTTCTCAAAACTCCCATTGCATGAAAAAAAGGCTACTAACAAATCTAACGATTTCTTAGTAGCCCTTCTCTGTTTCTTAATTTTAAAAAACGAAATTACTTGTTTTCGTCTTTTACGGCCTTGTTAAGAAATGCAACAACTGCTGCTACGTGAGCAACACGCTTCTTTGCGTTTCTCTTGTTCTTAGGTCTTTGGTTTGGTTCACAACCAGTGTTGTAGTTTTCACCTTTACGCATAGTACTATACTTCCTTTCAGATTTTCGAAAATCTAGTATAGTTTACCATGATCAAACGCGTTAATCAAGTATAGGAAAGGCAGTCATGTAATTTAAGAGTCGTTCCGCATAACTTTTACGCCCTTCAAAGTCTCCAATCGTAGTATTTAACTTAGCCACATCATCGGTAATAAAGCCATCGATGTGTTCATACATCATCTTTTTCATTTCGGCAGTATTATTGACTGTCCAAGCATATACCACGTGATTTTGTAAATGAGCTTGCCAAATGAAATCAGAACTTAAAGTGGAATATTCCATGGAATAGCCATCGGCCGCACTGCGCGGATAAGTTAGGTTGTAAGGCTGAATATATAAAACTGGAATTTTTGAATTAAGCTGGTGCATTTTTTTGACAGCAGTGTAATCAAGCGACTGCACTTGGTACTTATTCTTCAAAATTGTTTGACCGTACTTTTTATTAAAGTTCGCCACAAAGTTCTTGGAATCATGCTGTGTAGTCTTAATCTCTATCAGCAATTTTTGCTTTAACTTTTTAGCGGCTTTTATATATTGATCTAGACTAACAACCTTGCCACGATGGCCATCTTCTTTAGCAGTTAACTGAGTTAATTGTTTTACGGTTAAATACTTCGGCTCTTTGTCTACCCCAGTCAGCTTTTTCAGATTTTCATCGTGCATAATGATAAATTGATTATCTTTAGTTTCATGGACATCAATTTCTACATAGTCCGGCTTAAATTTGGCTGTCTTCTTTAAAGCCTCGATCGTGTTTTGCACACCATTTTTATCATTTACTCCCCTATGGGAAATGGTGACTGGCGCATGGTCGTCTATCCCCGTCAGATAAAAAACATTCTCGACTCCGTTGACGATTATGGCTAAGATCCAGATGATCATGATTGGTGTCACGAGTGCTTTATTGTGGGATGCATTAGGTAATTTTTCTTCTTTTGTGGTAATTTTAATTAAAAATAATAGTGAAATAGCACTAGTCCAGATCAGCAGTAGTTCACTGATCACTTGAAAGAGTGATAGATTTATCGTAGCTAGTATTAAGGCTAATTCCCTGGGAAATATGTCCCATAATAGCTGCAGTAAATATGCCAGCACGCTGTTAATTACCATGGCCAAAATAGCGATTATTCCCAAGGTAATAAAGAAGCCCAATACCTTGCGCCAACTCTTTTTCATTAAACTGGCGCTTTTCTTCATTGCCTCTCTAGTGGTCGTTTTATCCAGCACCATAATTGGCAAAGTGAATAAAAAGCGAAGTGCCAAAATAAAAATCACGACATAAAAGACAACTAAAACCGTCAGTAAAATCCAATCTCGCGTCATGTAGTCCACAATAAACTGTGGAATTTTTAGCTTGGCTAAAAGTGGCGTTCTAAAGACAATATTGGCAAAAGGTATAATTAACAAAAAATAAATTGCCAATAAAAGTAGTGAGCCTAATCGAAAGTGTTTCAAGCATTGCCCGTACTCACTGAGGCTCTCTTTTAAATCAAATTGATTTTTGATCACCAAAATAAGCAGCGCAAGTTGACTGTAAATGACAAATAGCAATGCAGCTAACTCAATTAGCAATGCTAAAGCCACAAAGGGATGCTTAGTTAAAATAATTTCTAAATTAGAAAGCGAAACAAACGGAATGGCACCCTTTTGCAGTACAAATGTAGTGATATAACGAAAAAACGGAATAAAAACAAACTGGTTTAATACACTAATGCCCGTAAAAAGGACTAAGTATTGTAACCAATTTTGTTTAAATTCCGCTGAAAAATTCTTTATTTCATTAATTGCTTTCATTACCTAATGATTAGCAAGTTTTACCCTCTTGCATTTCCTTCTTAGTTAATTCTTGCGGTGTGTATTTATCAATTGATACCGCTCCATCAAGAATGCCACTATCATCGGATAAACTCAATGTATAATTTCTTGCGTTGACTACTAGGCCGCCTTCAAAGAAGCTAACTTCGTCTGGTGAAGTCCATAAATCAAAACCGGCATTGTTTTCTACTTTAATAGTATATTTAGGATCCTTTTCATCAAGAATCACGAATTGAAAGTTAGCACCAATTGTACAAGTACCACCAAGTCTTGAATACTTGTTTGAACCATCATTTAAAGCTAATAAAAGTGGCTTGTTTTCTGGATTTTTCTTTTCAATAATTTCTTTTGCTTCTGGTTTGATGTTAATTGAAATAGTTTCTTGTGTCATAGTTGTGTCCTCGCTCTAATCTGTTACGTTTACTCATTTTCTTAAGTATAGTATTTTTAAGCAAAATCCCCTATTAAAATGCTCAAAGTGGCCTAAATCTTTAGTTTTTTCAAATTTATCATTGCAAGCTATCCTAAAAAAGCTCAAAATGATACATAGGGTTTTTAGACGATTGTAATACGTAAGGGGGACCTTTTATGACCGTCTTAAAGAATATTGCTAAAGATAGAATTTTACAGATTACAGTTTTAATTACAGTAGTAAGTCTTTTTTTCGCTAGGCCGCGGTTAGCAGATATTAATTTTCACACTTTATGGTCTGTTGCCGCAATGCTGACGCTGATCCAGATCTATGCTTATTTGCACGTTCTGGATGTTTTAGCGTACAAACTTACGAGTATCGCAGATAATACGCGTAAGTTGAACATGCTGTTCACGGTTTTGGCCGTTATCGCCGGTATGTTCTTAGGTAATGACATTACTGTATTAACTTTAATTCCACTTTATTTAAATATCGCTAAGCGCTACAAGCTGCCACAAATTTTGCCTGTTACTTTAATCGGTATGGGCGCAAACATTGGGGCCGCATTTACACCTTGGGGTAATCCCCACAACATCTTTTTAGTTAGTCGCTTCGATATTAAGCCACTAGTTTTCTTCAAATGGTCAGTACCTTACTTGATCATTTCAATGGCGATCATGATTTTGGTCTTCATATTTATTCCGAAGAAAGAAATTCCGGTTCAAAAGACTGAACCAATTCGAATCAGCTGGCGTCCTACTATTATCACGACCGCTGTCTTTATCTTCTTCTTCTTTGGAGTTTTCAGAATCGTGAATATTGTTTGGCCAATGTTGATCGCAATTATCTTGGCACTAGCAATTAATCCAAGAATCATGCTTAAGATCGACTATGCGTTGCTCTTAACCTTCACTGGTTTCTTTATCTTTATCAGTGATATCCAACAGATTCCAGCAATCGTGAACTTGATTCATATGACTGTTCACTCTGAGAGCTCAACTTACTTCGCATCAATTCTTACTAGTCAAATTATGAGTAACGTTCCATCAACTATTTTGGTTGGTAAGTTCACTAATTATGCGCAAGCGTTGTTCCTTGGATCCAACATCGGTGGTTTTGGTTCCGCAATCGGTTCAATGGCCAACATGCTGGTAATGAAGACGTTCAACCAACACGCTACAGTCAGCCGCAAGAAGTTCTTTATTCAATGGACAATCATGCAATTTGCTGGCTTGATCATTTTGACAATCGTTGGTTTAGGATTGTTGATTTTCAGAATTTAAGAAATGAAAAAGAATGCTTTCAAAGCATTCTTTTTTATTGTCCAAAAGTATACAATCGGCTAAAATTTAAATAATATAGTGTGGAGGAGGATACAAAAATGTCACCACTTTTATGGATAATTTTAGCCATCATCGTATTAATTGTGGCTATTTACATTACTGCCTACAACGGCTTGCAAAGAGCCAAAGTTTATACAGAAGAATCTTGGAGTCAAATCGACGTTCAATTGAAGCGCCGTAATGACTTGATTCCTAATTTGGTAGAAACTGTTAAGGGCTACGCTAAGCACGAAAATGAAACGCTTGAAAAGGTTGTGCAATTACGCAACCAATTAACTGAAATCCCTGCTGGCGATCACGAAGAAACTTTGAAGGTTTCTAACCAAATTACTGACTCATTAAAGACAATTTTTGCCTTATCAGAAAATTACCCTGACTTAAAGGCCAACCAAAACTTCTTAAGCTTGCAAGAAGAATTGACCAACACTGAAAATAAGATTGCCTACTCACGTCAACTTTACAACTCAAGTGCTGCTCAATACGACCAAAAGCTTTTGACCTTCCCATCAAATATTGTAGCTAAGATTCACCACTTCACTAAGGTTGACTACTTAGAAACACCAAAGGAAGAAAAAGAAGCACCAAAGGTTAAGTTTTAAAGGATACGAAAATGCTATACCAACAAATTGCACGTAATAAACGCAAAACTGTAGTGGTTATGGCTGCCTTCGTTATCATCTTAACTTTAGTCGGAGCAGGTTTTGGCTATTTATTCAGCAATACGCCATGGACGGGAATTCTTATTGCTTTAATCGGTAGTTTGATCTATCTCTTTTTAGTAATGCGCGATCCTGCCAACATGGTGATGAGTTTAAACCATGCTCAAGAAATTCACGAACAAGACAATCCGCAGCTTTGGCATATCATAGAAGATATGGCAATGGTGGGCCGCGTGCCTATGCCCCGCGTTTTTATCATTAATGATCCTAGTCCTAATGCCTTTGCGACGGGCCGAGATCCCGATCACAGCGCCGTAGCGGTTACGCAAGGCTTATTAGACATGATGGATCGTGAAGAGCTGGAAGGCGTATTAGGACACGAGATTTCCCACATTAGAAATTACGACATCCGTTTATCAACGATTGCTGTTGTCCTGGTTGGGGTAATTTCATTTCTTTCAGGTCTTGCTAGCCGCTTCATTTGGTTTGGCGGCAGTGATGACGACGATGACAATAACAATGCTTTTGAGATGATCTTTAAAGTTGTTGCGATTGTCTTTGTTTTGATCTTAGGTCCATTATCTGCATCCCTAGCCCAAATGGCACTTTCCAGAAACCGTGAATTTTTAGCAGATGCTAGTTCCGTCGAATTAACCAGAAATCCGCAAGGACTCATTTCTGCTTTAGAAAAAATTGAAGGCAGTCAGCCAATGAAACAAGCCGATCGCTCAAGTAGCGGCATGTATATCGAAAACCCATTTAAACATAGTGGCAGTCTTTTTGATACGCACCCACCTACAGCCGAGCGAATTAAACGTCTACAACAAATGTAATAAAAAAAGAATCCGGAATTTCCGGATTCTTTTTTAGTTTTAGCTACTTCAAATTGATATTTGCTTGTCTAAACAATTCTTCTCGCATGGCAGCAGGTGTCATGTGATAATATTGATTAAATTTTTTGTAGAAGAATGACTTGCTTGAATATCCAACTCGTCCAATAATTTCCTTAAGTGAAATATCAGGTTGAGCAAGGAGTTCGCGTGCCTCTTGCATTCTTCTTTCATCAACATGATCGACAAAACTCTTGCCTGTTTTTGCCTTAACCATGTTTGAGAAATAATTTGGATTGAAGCCAAAATACTTAGCAGCGTCAGCTAGCGATATATCTGCAAAATGTGCATCAATATAATTATCTAATGACTTCTTTTCGAATTTAGTCTTGTCTAAATTAGTTGGAGTAGCCATTCGCTGGGTTCTAATCGAAATGATTAGCATTACGGTCAATTCGGCCTGAATTAAGGCCGTAGCGAATAAATCATTGTTCAAATAACCGCCGATGATGTGTTGCATTACTTGGGATGCACGAGTTATTTGATTGTTCTTTAGCCACAATACGTGTTCATTGTCAAGGCTATCAATAATTTGTTCAATAACCTTGTTTTCACGCTTTCCTTTGTAACTAAAGTACTTGAAGTATTCACGATAGGCAAAACCTGGCTTAAACTTTAACTTAACAAGGACTGAGTCTTCTTTTTGACTCTTGACCTCATACTTCCATCCCTCTGTTAACAGAAGCACGTTACCAGACTTCATGGTAATGATCTTTTCACCACTCTTAATTGTCACAGTACCTTTAGCAACATAGAGTATTGTTGATACATCCATCTGATAACGGTGGATTCCAGTATTATGATTTTCAAGGTAGATAGTAAACAGATCAAAATCTGGATTTCCTGCTTCTAGCTTTATTTCATTCCTGTCTGTTGAATTCGACTTTAATATGCTAGCCAGATATTGATCCAAAGCAACAGCTGCCATATCCATGTCCACCTTCCTTACAATAAATCAAATTATAGTACTATTATAACTATATAATAATGCATTATTATAAGCTATTTGATTACAAATTCGACCATCTTTATAGTGAAAAAATTTCTTTTACGAATTAGACAATCAAAAAATCATCTTGTACAATCAGAATTATGATAGTAACACTAAATAATATTACTTTTTCCTATGAAAAAGAACCTATAATCCAAAATTTATCATTAAAAATTCCAGCAGGCTTCTCACTGCTGATGGGACCTACGGGCTGCGGCAAATCCACGCTGCTTAAAATTATTGCGGGCCTCTACCCTAAATATGCGGGCAAATTGACTGGCACCGTGGAATTAAATGGGCAAAAAACAGCCATGATGTTTCAGAATGCGGCTGAGCAGTTTACGATGGCGACCCCACGTGAAGAGATCGTTTTTACCTTGGAAAATTTGCAAGTTGAGCAAAAGGACTACGAAAAAAGATTAGCTAAAGCAGTAGAATTTACACAAATTTCGGACCTACTTGATCAGAAGATCAATACCATGTCGGGTGGCCAGCAACAACGTGTAGCTTTAGCTGTTTTACTCGCTATGAACGTGGATGTGCTTTTGCTTGATGAGCCTTTTGCCAGCTGCGATCCAGATGCACGGAGCTTTTTAATCAGCAAATTGGCTTTACTGGCTAAAAATGGCAAGACCATCATCTTGAGTGACCACGTTTTAGATGATTATGAGCAGGTCTGTGATCACTTATTTGAGTTTAAAGCTAAAACTGTGCAGGAATTGTCAGCTGACGAGAAGGAAAAAATATTTATACAAAATAAGCAAATGCATGCACACGAATATTCATTTTCTTTGCCAACCGGTCAGCCAATTTTCACCTTAAAAAACGTGCAGATTACGCAAAATAAATTGTTGCTTAAGCAAGCTGATCTAAATCTTTATTCAAAGAGCACTTTGATCACTGGACCTAACGGCGTGGGCAAAACATCCCTGTTTAAGGCGATGACGAAGATGATTCCTTATAGTGGGAGTTTTACTTACCATGATCATGAAATAGCTAAATTGCATCAACGTAAGTATTTAGCTCAAGTTGCGCAAGTCTTTCAAAAGGCAACGGATCAGTTTTTGACCGTGACTGTAAAAGATGAACTCAAGCTCAGTAAGAAAGATCGCAATAGCTTTTTTACGGACCAAAAAATAGAGGAATGGTTGGATAAATTGGGACTAGCTAATCACTTGGATCAGGTCGTTTATACCTTGTCAGGCGGTCAACAAAAAAAGTTGCAAATTTTACTACTACTCATGACCAAACATGATGTACTTTTAATCGATGAACCATTCAGTGGTCTAGATCATAAGTCTGTAAAGCTGGTGTTGAACCTAATGCGAGAAAGTCAAGAGAGGCTCCAGCAGATGTTTTTAATCATCAGCCATCAGATAGACGAGTTAGCTGATTTCTGCTCTTATCGCCTTGTTTTTGACCAGCAGCAGCTTAAATACGTGGAGAAGTAACTATGAATCCCAGTTTAAAATTTATCTTAGCTTTTATTGTTTCGCTGGAAATATCGTTAAAAGCTAGTTTAACTACCAACATTTTAGTAATCGCGTTTGCGTTAGTTTATTTACTGGTCACCAAGACTAAACTCAAAGAATTGCTTTTACTGATCATTTTGCCCTTCATCGCGGCCTTTACGATCTTTGCGACGCTTTATTGGTTCTCGCCTACGCCAGACCCCTATTATGCCTGGAATTTATCAACGCGTGTCTACGTTTATACGTTGACGATTGCCTGCGTGACTCGTAAAGTCACTGCGACGGATTTTGCTCGTTCGCTGGAACGAAATTTGCACCTGCCGAGCAAGTTTGCGTACGGCGTTTTGGCAGCGATCAATATCATTCCGAAGATGCGTATGGCGGTCAATCAAATCCGCACCTCGGCGATGATGCGCGGGATGTACCTTAGCTTTTGGTCACCAGCTCTTTATTTTAAGGCGATCTTAGTTGCGCTAAATTCAGCCGATAATCTGGCCCAAGGCATGGAATCGCACGGCTATGTTGAGAATCAAAAAAGATCTACAATAGTGGCAATTCCACTGACTAAAAAAGATTGGTTGATCTTTTTTACATTATTAATTTTGGTAAATATCTCATTATTTTATTTTAAGTAGGTGAAGAAATGGAAATTATCGAAGGAAAAATGCCCTTCATGGGCTATGAAACTTACTACCGCATTGTTGGTAAACGAAGCGAGAAGCCGCCACTAATTCTGCTTCATGGTGGCCCTGGTTCAACGCATAATTATTTTGAAGTTTTGGATAAACTCGCAGAAATCGACGATCGTCGCATCATCATGTATGACCAATTAGGCTGTGGCAACAGCAGCATCCCTGACGATCATCCAGAACTTTATAACAAAGAAACTTGGGTTAAAGAATTAAAAGCTCTACGTGAACACTTGGCCTTGCGCAAGATCCACTTATTGGGCCAAAGCTGGGGCGGGATGCTCGCCATCATTTACATGTGTGATTACCACCCAGAAGGCATTCAAAGTGTGATCTTATCAAGTACCCTTTCATCAGCTTCATTATGGTCAAAAGAACTCCACCGTATGATCAAGTACTTGCCAATTGAAGAACAGGCTGCAATTCACCGCGCCGAATTAACGGATACATTTACCGAACCTGACTACTTGAAAGCCAACGAACACTTTATGAACCAACACGCCATCGACATGACAAAGAAGTGGCCAGAGTGCGTGATGCGTGAGAAAAAAGGTGGTACGGTTGCTTATGAGACTGCTTGGGGTCCTAACGAGTATACCCCTGAAGGTAACTTGCACGACTATGAATACACCGATCAATTGGGCAAAATAAAAGTTCCAACTCTGATTACGAATGGAACCGACGATTTGTGTACTCCATATGTTGCTAAGATGATGCAGGACAACATCCCTGGCAGTAAATGGAAGTTATTTGAAAATTGTGGTCATATGTCATTTGTCCAAAAGACCGACGAATATATTGCTATGCTTAAAAAATGGCTTGATGCCAATGATTAACAAAAACGCCTCTGATTTTCTCAGAGACGTTTTTTAATAAGGAAAATCTTTAAGACGATCTTTTTCAGTGATCTTTCTAATTACCTTACCAGGTACACCTACTACTAAAGAATTATCTGGAACATCCTTAGTCACTACTGCCCCTGCTCCGATCACGCAGCCATTGCCAATCGTTACCCCTGGACACACAGTAACATTACTTGCTAGCCAGCAATTATCGCCAATGGTTATTGGGGCACCATATTCAATATCATCAACTTCACCATCAGCTTGTTTTCTAGGGTTACGTTGTTCATACATTAAAGGATGAAGCGGCGTGATTAAAGAGACATTAGGACCACACATTACATTTTTACCAATTGTAATTGGACAAGTATCAAGAACCGTTAAATTAAAGTTGGCATAAAAATTATCTCCTAAATGAGTAAAGCAGCCATAATCAAACTGAATTGGACCTTGGAGAAAAACGCCTTTGCCATGATCAGGCAATAGCTGGTCTATAACTTTATTTCTTTCTTCCGCATTATCTTCTGGAATTTGATTATATTTTTGACTTAATAAATGAGCTTTTCTTCTCATTTCAGGTAAATTACCTTTTCCAGGGCGATACGGTTTACCAGCCAGCATTCTTTTAGTATTCTCTTCCATAAAATCTCTTCCTTTACTTAAGCAATTAACTTAATCTTATCATGAAAGCGGTTTAAGCGCCTCTGATTTCTCAGAGACGCTTTTTAGATTAATATTTATGTGCAAAACGATTATCGGGTAAATCAATAAAATATTTATGACCACCTAGATCATTCTCAACTCGGCGATAAAGCTCAATCAAAAAGTAATAAGTAAGACAGTAAATTATCCCTATCACGCAAAAGTAAATGTAATATGCTAGTACATTACAACTCACCAAAGTTGCCGCAACCATAATTAACAAAATGGCTCCTACAGATACTATTTCATAAAACCTTTTCCAGTTATTCAACTGGATATGAAAAATCACCAAACAATTTTCAACTGCTCTACTGCCAAAATAGCAAATACTAATAAAGCAAAGACCAGCGGCAAAATGTAAAAAGCTTTGCATTCTTAACCAAGCAAGTAGAATAGTTGCTACCAAAGCTAAAATGATAAAAAGCCACTTTGTTAATCGAACAATATTATCCCTTTGATGAGTGAGAACTTTCTTTTGTGGATCATATAATAATCGATCGGTTAGCCAATTGTAGCTATCAATCCAATAATAAAAGTTTGCAATAAAGCCTAATTCGGTTAGAAACAAAAGAAGGCCATACATTATCAATGAAAAAACGAGCAATAACATCCCTAAAATTCCAAACCAGGGAAGAATTGCACCAATTCTACGAGAACGAATGAATCTTTGAGTTCTACTGTCAACTGAAGGAATAGAAGAATGTTTCTCCATATGCCGCCCTCCTTTTAATCGGGTCTAGGAATAACTAACATTTGTCCACCTACTTTAATAAATATATTTACATTTTTGACAGTTTTTGGTGAAAAAGTAAATATGTTTACCAAAAAAACGCCTCTGATTTCTCAGAGACGCTTTTTTCTACTTATGATATGGACTACCCGAGTTAATCATGAACGCACGATAGATCTGCTCAATCAAAACCACCCGCATCAACTGGTGTGGCATGGTCAGCTTACCAAAACTGATCAGATCATCCCCGCGCTTATTCACTGCATCGCTTGTTCCCAAGCTACCACCAATGACGAAGGTAATATCCGAATGGCCATACGTTGCCAAATCCTGAATTTCTTTAGCAAATTCCTCACTGCTACGCTGCTTTCCCTTAATTGCAGTAACGTACACGTACTCCTTATCCTTGATCTTGCTTAAAATTCGCTGGCCTTCAATTTCCTTAACCTTTTCGTCTTCAGCCGCACTGAATTTTTCCGGTGCTTTTTCGTCAGGCACCTGCACAATCGATACTTTTGCAAAACGATTTAGTCGCTTTTTATATTCCGCAATCGCATCTTTAAAATATTTCTCTTTTAATTTTCCAACACAAACAATCTTAATATTCATACCCACTAGTTTACTACAAAACTACTCAATAGTTTTCCACATTTATCATGAAACACAATCCATATTTTGTGGTATGATTTTAACTATACTCTATAACTTGTGGCTAAATAAATTCCAAAACTTTTTTGAAAAATACTTTCCCACATTTTTATTTTGAAAGCATTTTTTCACAAACTTTATTTGTTCTTTCCCGATATAACAGCATGAACATTTGTTTTAACAAATTATTTTTACTAACTTTATGAACATTTTTCTATTTTTTCCACAGGTGAATAAAATTATAATTCCTTAGTTATACACAATCCACAAAGTTATCCACACTTATCAACAGGTGTAGATCTATTTGACAAATTTTAAAGCCGAACTTTTCAGTGTTACACATTTAAATAGTTAACAAAAAGGCTATATCCGCGTTCAAAGCGCATGATATAGCCTTTTATTCTTGTAAACTTTTTACTTTACTTATTAATTGCCTTCAAGTTTAACCTTTAAGCTGACATTTCTACCATTTCTGTTCACGGTTACATTTACGGTATCACCTACTTTGTGGCTGTACAGAATGCTGTGTAACGATGCCACATCGTCGACCTTCTTGCCGTCAACTGCAGTAATCACATCGCCGCTCTTCATGCCAGCACGTGAAGCTGAACTGTTCTTGTTAATTGAAGCAACATAAATACCATTCTTAAGGTTTGACTTGATCTTCAAACGGCTTCTGTATGCTTCAGGAATACCATTAAGTGCAACTACTCTTACACCAAGTTGTGGACGAGTAATCTTACCCTTCTTAACCAATTCATTAACGATAGTTACAACTTCGTTTGAAGGAATCGCGAATCCCATACCTTCTACAGAAGTACCGTCACTTGATTGAGCAAGCTTCATTGAGTTGATCCCGATAACTTGACCAGCTGAGTTAACCAAAGCACCACCTGAGTTACCTGGGTTAATTGCGGCATCAGTTTGGACAACTGTTTGTTGGTGGCCTGATGAAGTTTCAATTGTTCTAGCAGGAGCTGAGACAATACCTTGCGTTACCGTAGAAGCATATTCACTACCAAGTGGTGAACCTACAGCAATAACAGTTTGACCGGCTTGTAAGCTCTTAGAATCGCCGAATTCAGCAGTTTGCGTTACATACTTAGCATCGATTGATAAAACAGCCAAGTCGGTTGTGCTATCTTTACCAACAACCTTAGCACTTACAGTTTTACCATTAGCAAGTTGAACTTGAACTGCGTCACTACCTGAAATAACGTGGTTGTTAGTTACGATGTAACCCTTACCGTTTGATTTCATGTAGACAACACCTGAACCTTCACTGTAGGTTTCAAGCTTGCCGTTCTTTTTGGATGAACTGCCCTCATCATCGCCAAACAAGCTGTTATAGAGCGAATCCGTGCTGCTTGATGATTGACGCTTTAAGTTAATCACGGACACTACAGCGCCTTTAACGCTGTTGTAGGCGCTTGTCATAGTGCCGCTTGTCTTGGCACTCTTTTGTGAGACTTTGCTGCTGCTTGATGAGACGCTGGTTTGAGCTGCACTATTATTAACTGATGCACCGTTCATTTGATCAGCTGCGTAATATGAAACTCCACCACCGATAAGTCCACCAACTACACCAACAATAGCTGCAGTGGCAATAATTTTACCGCTGCCGCTTCTTCTTTTTGGCATTTGACTATTATTGTTTTGATTCTCTGTCATACTTGTCTCCCCTCAATTTTACTTTTTAATATCATACCTATTAAATTTGAACTTTGTATGAAAAAAAGGTGCTAAAATTGCTAAATTTGAATTAATTTCGTAGGCTTAGCAGGCTCTGTATCAATTATCTTAGCATCATCGCTTAAATCTGCATCCCCTTCAATCAACATTTCCTTCGCCGTCTCATGAGCGAGGTACTCCGTATTATTATGCTGGCTGCGGTGTGCTAAAAAGATGTGCTTGGTCTTCGACGTCACCACGTCCACCAAGGCTTGAGCAGCTTGATCATTAGATAAGTGCCCTACATCTGACAAGATTCTCTGCTTCAATGGCCAAGAATACGGTCCATCCCGCAACATCATCGTATCATAATTAAATTCCATCATGTATGCATCTGCGTCTTCGATCGTGCCTTCAACTTCTTCAGAGACATAACCGGTGTCGGTTAAAAATGCGACACGTTTGCCACCACTAGTGAAAACGTAGTATTGGGGTTCAGCTGCATCGTGGCTAGTCGCAAACGCCATAACATCTAAATCGCCAAAAGTTTTTGTCTGTCCCGGCTCAATCGTGTTCATCTGCTCAGCCGGCAATTTGCCAATTTTTTGCGTATCAAGCAAGTACTGCCACGTGCCGCTGTTGGCAAAAGCATCAATTCTAGGATAGCGTCGCATTAACACACCAAGGCCGCCACTATGGTCCGTATGATCGTGGCTTAAAAAGGCCATGTCGATGTCATTGATGTCTACTCCGACATCTGCTAGCAAATCTTTAGTCTTTTTACCAGACAGGCCAGCATCCATAAGGATTTTATGCTGGCCTGTCACTATTAAACTGGTATTTCCGGTTGAACCACTTGCCAAAACGGAAACTTTCATTATTTACTTCTACCTTTCTACGTTATAGGTACTCGATTGCAGCATTTGTGCTGTATAAGCATTCACACGCTTTAAAGTAATATTCTTAGTCGTCTTGTTTTCTACCCAAACTAACCAAGTTGGTAATAGAATCGTGCTGCCGCGAACTTCAGTTAACTTAGAATAGCCTAACTTAATGCGGGCAACGCGAGAATTGTTGGTCAATTCACGGTCGATGTACATGGCACGAATCGCACGCCAAGCACTGATGGTTGACTGCAATTCACGCACAGGACTAGCTGGCCCCATGTAAGTTTCGGTGTAGTCAGTAATCTGATTGTCCTTGACACTGATTGTCAATTGAGCCACATTGGCATAAATTTCACCATAGTCAGAAGTTTGAACAAACATGTAGTTGTCGGCACTCGACATATCCGGTTCATACTTGAACTGCTTGCCATAAGGCACGTTTTTCGGATCATTTTTAAACTCATTAACCTGCTTCAACGCGGTCTTTTCATTCTTAGACAAAGTTGTAGCTATCTTGGGTGTAGCGTAAAGCGTATTGTCAGTCTTTGAGTAGCGTGCAGTAACATTAGTTAAATCACTTACCTTAGAAGACAAGTAATCTCTATTCTTAGTGGCTAAATAGTAGCCTGAATCCGGCGTATTCGAAATTGATTCGGGCAGATCGATATTGTCCGACTTCATCTCTGAGCGAATGCTGGCCACACTTTGCGTTGTGGTATCCGCATTGCTCAAGTTAACAGGTGAATGCAGAATTTCGATTCCTAAATAAATATCAATTAGTAAGAAGACAATGAAAAACAGCCATTCAATTCGTTTATAGTCCATTGAATTACTTCGCCTCCCCGCTAGTTACGGATTCGCTAAATTTACGGTAAGTGGTCAAATCTTGCTTTTCCCACTCGCTAACGCTCTTCCATTCATCATAGGCCTTCACATAATAAGTTGGCACTAGGTTAATCAAACCATGACGACTAGAATCTTTTTCAGTCGTAAAGCCAATCACGATTCTTTGAATATCGTCTTGCTTCAAGCCGTGTGATGCCAATTCATCAACTACGTCTTGCGTCGGCTTAATCGTTTTGGTCTGTCCATCAAATGGAATTGGAATCTGAAAGTTGATGCTGTTAAAAGCTACATTGATTGAATCCGTTGAGAAAGTAGTTTTAACTTGTAAATCATGCTTATTCAAGAAGACTGGAATTCCTTCGATGTAGTTCAAATAGCTGACGTTTGAACCATCTGCGTCAAAGAAACGCAAATCTTGTTCGGTCAAACCAAGTTGGTGCACATAGTAGACACTATCGAGCAAACGACTCGTTGCGGAAGGAATCTTATTCTTTTCGTAATGAGTGTAAAGATAGTTATGCTCGCCGGACTTAGGAGCCGGCACCTTCAATCTGGTGTAGTAGCTAAGTGAATAAATTGTTTGACCGTTTTTATTCGTCTTACTGGTAACACCAGAAGTACCTAACAAACGTGAGACAAAGTAAGAATATGATTGATGGTTAGTCAAATAGCTATAAACCTTACCATCGATTTCTCGACTATAAAATGGTGAGTAGCCTTCTCTTAAACGTACCAGACGTACTGGTGACTTGCTTTTGGCATTTTGCGCATATTTACGCAAACGATCAAAGTTAGCGCCCTTGATTTTAATCTGGTAAATTTCGTTGTTTTGGTCATTGCCCAGATAAATCCAGTGATTGGATTTGGAAACGAAGAAACGGTTGAATTCACGATCATCATTAGCAGATTTGTTCAATTGGTTAAATAAAGAAAAGGTAATCTCATCTGGATAAACCAATTGCACGTATTCTGGGCTATTCAAGTACTCTTGATATCTGGCTTGTGAATGAACGATTTTCTTGATCTTGTTAACAGCCTTAGCCTTCTTGATTTCTTTAGTAAATTCCAAAGTTAAGTTGTTCTTGGAATCATAAAGCTGACACAAGTTGCCGTTAGGAAAACCATAGGAAGTCGTTGGAATATACAGATCATAAAGAGATTTTACGCTGCGGTTGCGTACCTGCTCCTTAGTCGTCGTATTTTCTTGATTCTGTTGACCGATGTTACTGAAGCGTTGGTCACTGGTCATAATGAAGATCCACAACACAATGGACAAAACTATGACGATAAATGTGCCTAAGCCCAATAAAAAGTCGCCTAGCTTGAATCTAAACTTCATCCCAGTCGTCCTCCTCTGTCATTGGTTCATAAGGTAAGGAAATGTAGAAGGTAGAACCTTTGCCTTCGCTACTGTCAGCCCAGATACGACCATGGTGGGCTTCAACGATTTCTTTAGCAATCGCCAAACCCAAACCGGTACCACCTTGAGCACGTGAACGAGCCTTATCGACTCTGTAGAAACGATCGAAGATCTTGCCCAAGTCTTTACGTGGAATACCCAAACCTTGGTCGGAAATACTCAAGATGACGTGGTTTTTGTTTTGCGTCAAACGAACCGTAATTACACCACCATCTGGTGAATATTTAATTGCATTGTTCATGATATTGTCGATTACCTGCATCATCTTGTCGGTATCGATTTCTACCCAAAGAGCTTGATTGCCTAATTCACGCTTGATCGTGTATTTCTTCTTTTTATCATTGTTTTTGTCAGTCTTAACGATCATGTCGAATCTATTCAAGATGTGGTTAACAAAATCGTTCAGGTTAACAAATTCAAGGTCCATCTTTGAAACGCCACGGTCCATTCTGGAAAGACTGAGCAAGTCGTTGATCATACGAATCATTCGACTAGTTTCTTGTTGCGTTACTTCCAAGAATTTTGGCGCGATGTTTGGATCCTTCCAAGCCCCTTCGTTTAAGGCTTCAATGTAGGCTTGCAAACTAGTAAGTGGCGTTCTAAGTTCGTGCGAAACGTTAGAAACGAATTGCTTTTGTGAATCTTCGTTCTTTTGTTGTTCCGTTACATCGTGCAAAACGCATACGCTACCGGAAACAAAGCCCGTTACTCGCTTAATCAAAGAGAAGCTAGCGTGCAGGATCATTTCATCACGCGTATTTGGATCGATTGTAACGACAATTTCTTTTTGACTAGAAATTAAATCTTGTGAGGAAGTATCCTTCAAGCCAAGGACTTCCGCGATTGGTTTGTTAATGACGTCTTCTTCTTTAACATTTAAGAAGTTCAAAGCCATCTGGTTAACAACGCTGACGTTGCCGTGACGATCGGTAGCCAGCACTCCATCGCTCATGTGCGAAAGCACGCTGTCCAACCTGCGTCGTTCACTATCGGACTCTTCTTGCGAGCGTTCGATTCGAACAGACAAAGTATTAAAGGCACGACCTAATTGACCCAATTCATCGTTTGAATAGATCTTTACCTGGCTAGAATAATCACCATCGGCAATATGCAAGGCCTGCTTCTGCATTTCTTCGATAGGCTGCGTAATTGCCCGGGAAATGACTAACGCCAGGAATGCGCCAAGCAGTGCCGCAATTAAGGATGCGATCAAGAATGTTAATGAAATCTGCCGCAGGTTGTTAAAGACATCCTGCATGCTGGCTTTCACATAGATCGCTCCGACGTTATTGTTAGATCCGTTTCCACTAGTCAGTGGAGAAATCTGGATCATGTAATTGCCGTGGTCATCGATCACCTTGTTAATCTGATGCCCGGTTGAAATTACCCGCTTAACATCGGTGTTGTTGATTCTTTGACCGATCTTGCTTTTATCATTCAAATTAGAAACGGCACGAATCGTATCCTTGTTGTCAACGACGATAATTTCACTGATCGCATCATTATTGTAGTCATTAACGATCTGGTTCAAACGGTCGTTGGCATTTTTACTGTCACTGGTCAGTTGATTAGCTAATTGATTACTTACAACCGTCTGAATTTGAATTGACGATTGAAAGTTCTCAATACTGGTTTGTTCAAGCTGTCTGGTAAAATAAGCTCCAATAACTTCGATTGTTGCCAGCAGCATCAGCATGAACACGATCGCTAATTTCATATTGATGGAATTAAACGTATCATTTAACTTTTTTCTGAGTCTTTTCATTTCTCACTCAACATCTAAAAAAAGAAAGCCACTTACTTCTTCAGTTCTGTGGCTTTCTTTAACTATCCCTCACTTGGCTGTTTTACGTAATAACCTACACCACGGCGAGTAACTAAAACTTGAGGTTGAATTGGATTATTCTCAATCTTTTCTCTTAAACGGTGAACGGTTACGTCAACAGTCCGCACATCACCAAAATAATCATAGCCCCAAACAGTTTGCAATAAGTGTTCACGGGTCATAACTTGTCCCATATGTTGTGCTAAGTAGTAAAGAAGTTCAAATTCACGGTGAGTAAGTTCGATCTTCTTACCATTCTTTTCAACAATATAGGCATCTGGCATGATTACTAGATTGCCGATCTTAATATTCTTATCGGGCTCTTCTTGGTTAGCAGCCTCAGCCTTCTTAACGATATCACGGCGACGTAAGTTAGCCTTAACACGAGCAACTAATTCGCGGTTAGAAAATGGCTTAGTTACGTAATCGTCTGCACCCATTTCAAGTCCTAAAACTTTATCAATTTCAGTATCTTTAGCAGTTACCATGATAATTGGCATATCGTGCGTTTGACGAACTTCACGAGCAACCTCGAGTCCGTCTTTCTTTGGTAACATCAGGTCCAGAATCATTAAATCTGGATCATATTCGTCAACTTTTTGAACAGCTTCTTCGCCATCATAGGCAGTGTCGACGTCAAAGCCCTCCTTAGTTAGGTTAAATTTGATAATATCAGATATAGGCTTTTCATCGTCGACGACGAGAATTTTTTTTGGCATCGGGAATGCCTCCTTTGCTCTTACATTATACTGAATTTTGTAACATTAGCCAAAAAATTTGAGTTTTTTTCAAAAAAGTCTTGCATTTTTTTACGTTTCAGAGCATAATAATATCTGTTGATTGATTCAACACATGGGTGGCTAGCTCAGCTGGCAGAGCAACGGACTCTTAATCCGTGGGTCCAGGGTTCGATCCCCTGACCACCCATTACATAGACACACTAATCAGCAATCACGCTGCGTCAGGCCGTGGTTGCTGATTTTTTTGTGTTCAAAGATTCATTGATTACGTTAGATACAATGTCACGTTCTTATCGAAGAAATTAATATCCTCAAATTTTGATATTTCCTTTGAAATAAAAATTTTTGAAGCATAGACTATCTTCACTTCATGAAGGAGAGGATACGCTGTTTCAGCTTAGAATTTACACAATTAACAACAATAAAAACGCAGATATTTATTTAGATAAGCATTGGAATAGACATCTGGTGAGCCTTCCTAAACACGGTATCACCGTTCACAATGTATACAAAAAAGTCGGCACTGATGGGGAATGCCGAATTTTCGCCTTGGTTTCTTCTGACGGGGATCTCAGCGTACAGAATAAAGAATATATGGACAGCAAGGACTTCGTCGAGGATATGGCAGGCTTCGACATGTCCGCAATTAAGAGCGTTCAGGAGATTAACTTAGATAAGAAGTATTAAAAAATAAACTTTTAAAACCTTCTATTTAGCATTTATGCATGAGGGTTATCAAGGAAACCATTTCGTTTGACGACGAATTGGTTTTTTTAATAATTAATAGGACTATAAAAAACCACTATATAAACAGAAACACTCATTCCTGCGCTTAATAGTGGTTTTTAAATTATTTAATTTGTCCGGTTAACACGAAAATACATAGTATAACTACATCAAGTTAATTAACATACCTGCTACCACTTGTGAAAAGGTGTCTTTTATAAAGTCTGGTGCTAATTCTTTAACGGATTGTAGGATCTTCCTTAATTTACTTGTATTCTCAGTATTGGCAGCTTCTTCCATTTGAGAAAGCATTTTAAATTCAATACTATCTTCTGTGTATTCAGCTTTTGCTTGCTTTATTTCTTCGTTTAATTGTTTGAAGTCAATGTTTATATGGTTTGAATTATCATTAATTGACATTCCGCCACCCATATTACCATTATTAATTTGTTGATTTTCAATATTCACGATATATTTCTCTGACTTTCCATTTATACTTTGCTGTATAGTTTCTACAACTTTTTTCATAAAGTCTTTGTCTTGTACTAAAATTCTGTATGTATAGTTGTTATTCATTACTATAGATATATAAGAGCTGCTATTTAACTTCTCACGGTATTTCATATAAATCATTATGCCGAGAGCAATTAAGACTACAATTCCTAATAATGGCATTAATGCCAACAATGCAAGTCCTAAGATTCCCATTAAAATATATAATCCGATTGGATACGTAACTAATATTTTTCCAGTATAAAAATATGCAATATTTTGAATGTGTAGATTAAAATCTGCAACCTGCAATATATTTTTATCTATGCTGAATTGACCTACTTTCAATTTACTATCATTATTATCTAAATTTAACATGTCCATTTAAAAACTCTCATTTCTTATTTTTCTATCATTTAATAATTTCTAATCATTCATAGTTCCAATAATAATTTTCTAAGTGAATAACCGTTAACATATCATCTAAAAATTTCGCCCCTCATTTAATTTTTTAAAAGCCTTAAACCACTGGTTAGTACAATATTTTTAGATCCTAACTAGCATTTTAGTTAAAATACAAAACCTGATTTTTTACTTCACTCCAATCATTAACTTTGAATAATCGCTATAGTTGACTAACTTCCTTTTACATTGTACCGTTTATGATACAAAAAATTCAACAATCAATTGTAAACTGCGCCTTATCTGGCCGTTAATTAAGACAAAAATAATTGTCAACTATTTTCTAGGCATTTAACTTTATATAAAAAAGGGCTATATCTTCAATTAAAGTACGAAGATAAAGCCCTTTTTTCGTCCCCCAAACGGCAACCAGCCCCACTTCTTGGAAACTCGAGGGGCCATAGTTTTTTGCCTATACTAAATAGTCGATTCTAACTTGTGTCTTAAACGTCGTGGGAACTTCCTCGTAAGTAATTAATCGTACAATTAGCCACGTAAGAGCGCCGATGTGAAACCATCACTTATTTATCCTTTAGTAGTATGTTGTCCCGCTTTAAACTTAAGCCACTCTCCATTACCAAACGGGTCGTCCGAAATGAATGTATCTACGGACATTTTCTTTCCTTGCGGCAACTCCCCATCGTCTATTTTTGTGGTCAAAAACGGATTTAATCGATCATTCGTAGTATTTTGGGTCGCTCGCCCGTAACCCAGTACTACTAATAGCGTTACCGAAACACCTATAATTAACGAAACCATTATCAAAGCCCGGCGATATTTTTCCTTTAATCTTACGTCCTCCTTTATTTCCAAATTAATAAAAAAGCACCAAATGTAACGCAATTATCGTGTTACATCCGCCGCTTCTAACCCTAATTACTATTTTTCCTTGCTTAAATCCTGATTAATATCAATGACAATTTTTCCCCGTGCATGCCCTTTTTTAGAATAATCTAAAGCTGCTTGAATCTGGTTAAAGGTAAAAGTTGAGTCAATAATGGGTTTCAATTTGTTTTCTTCAACTAACTGGGTGATTTGGGCTAACATTTTGCCATCCGGGCGCATAAACCAAAAGCTGTAATCCGCCTTCGCCTGGCGCGCTAGTTTAGTTAT
>OLQY01000543.1_pt1 | contig 43226 bp, 39 predicted proteins | sample 1672851 | NCBI WGS metagenome assembly OLQY01 (sample SAMEA3136730, study PRJEB25190) | human gut metagenome | reverse complement strand
CATATAATCAGTCCTTTCTATCCTTTCGACTGATTATAGTATACCACACTTCGCACCGCAGAACAAGCGTTCTATTTTCTGTAATTCATCTCCCACCTGTAGAGGAAGGAGAATTCTTGCTAACTTTTGTTAAAATGTCCTTTAGAAACATATCTCTAAAGGGCATTTTTATATACTTCTCCAACCTTTTCTATGATATTCTTATATTATTAAAGTAACTGTTCAGAGCCAACCGCCAAAATACTACGCATTTCATACCTGTTTTTTGAAATTTTGCTTGGCTCTGAACAGTTACATATTAAACATATTTAATAGAAAGGACTGACCGCCTTGCGTCTCACTGAACTTCGTATCCGCAATTACAAGTCCATCAGCGACCTGCTGATCACCGATATCGAAAACGCCCTGATTCTCGTAGGCAAGAACAACACCGGCAAAACGGCCATTCTCGATGCCATTCGTGTTGTCACCGGCAGCTGTGCCGTTGAAATGGATGATTTTCAGGAGGATTACGCCAATATAGAAATCTCCGTCTGCCTGCTCTTAAGCGACAATGATTTGAAAATGCTCCACGCTGCAGGTCAAATCAGCACTTACCGCCGATTTGACAAATGGTTTCAGGATTTCAAAAGAAAACTGCCATCCTATGATGAGGCGGCCCAGGCCCTTTCTTTTACATTTATCGCTAACCGCGACGGGAAAATCCGTTACAGCGACGGATATCAGAAGAATAACAACTGGATTCCCCGACTGCTGCCGCCGGTCTATTATCTGGACCCGCAGCGCAATCTACGGCAATTTCAGGACGATTTGCTGCTCATGCAGGAAGACAGCCTTTTAAAACAAATGCGTTCCGGCTGCTGTCTTTTTGATTCCGCCAAACCATGCACCCACTGCTTTTCCTGTATCGGTCTGATCAACCAGAAAACACCTGCCGAATTAAATGCCTTTGAAGCGGCCAGATTGCTGGATTACAAGCTGTATCAGCTGAATCTGGATGATTTTTCCAGAAGAGTTAATGCCAACTACAGAAAAAACGGCGGTCAGCATGAAATCATCTACTCCATGAACCGTGATATCGAGCAGATGCTTTCCGTTACCGCTGAAATTGCAGATGAAAAGCAGAAAACGCTGCGCCCTATTGAACATATGGGCAAAGGCATGCGCAGCATTTATATGCTTTCGCTCCTTGAAACCTACGCAGAAGACGACAATCCGACCCCAGGCATCATTATGGTGGAGGAACCGGAACTTTTCCTCCACCCAAAACTCCAGAAACTGTCCGGTGATCTTCTTTTCCGTCTGGCCCGCAAAAATCAGGTGATTTTTTCCACCCATTCACCGAATCTGCTGCCGAATTTCAACAGCCGTCAGATCCGACAGGTTGTATTGGACAGCGATGGCTATTCCACTGTTCGTGAACATACAGATATCAGCGTCATTCTCAATGATCTGGGATACAGCGCCAATGATCTGATGAATGTCGATTTTGTATTTATTGTCGAAGGCCGTCAGGACAAAAGCCGACTGCCGCTGCTGCTGCGAAAATATTACTCCGAAATATACGATGATGAAGGCAAGCCTTCCCGTGTGGCCATCATCACTACCAACAGCTGCACCAATATCAAGACCTATGCCAATTTGAAATACATCAACCAGATTTATCTGAAAGACAGCTTCCTGATGATCCGTGATGGTGACGGCAAAGACGCGGATATGCTGAAGCATCAGCTCTGCCGCTATTATGATGAAAGAAATATCAGTGATATCGACCATTTGCCAAGGGTTACAGAGAAAAATGTCCTGATCCTGAAATATTACTCCTTTGAAAATTACTTTTTCAATCCGGATGTTATGGCAAAACTCGGCGTTGTTCCAAGCCCCGAAGCTTTTTATGATATATTTTACGAAAAATGGCACGAATATCTGCATCGGCTTTCCAGTGGAGAAAAACTGGTGGCCGCCATCGGTCATGATTTGACATCACCGGAGGATGTGCGTCAGCATATGGAAGATATCCGCATCCACATGCGGGGTCACAATCTCTATGATACATTCTACGGACGCTATAAAGATTCCGAAACCGAATTACTGACCCGCTACATAGAAATAGCACCGAAAGACGACTTCAAAGACATCCTCGATGCTATTGACCATTTTATTTACTTCGAAAATCGCCGGAAATAACAAGATTATCAGGGCCAAAACCCTCCGGCAGCAATTCTTTCAGACGGTAAATCTTATATTTGCCGTCTGCCGCTGCCAGGATAATCTGAAATGTCTCCGGATCACAGAATTCCATCATCACCTGCCGGCAGACACCGCAGGGTGCCGTATAACCACTCAGTACACCGTTCATCCCGCCCACAATACAGATTGCACGAAAATCACGGACACCTTCGCTGACAGCCTTGAAGAAAGCCGTTCTCTCCGCACAGTTCGTCGGTGTATAAGCCGCATTCTCTATATTGCATCCGGTATAAATCGTGCCATCCACAGCCAGAAGTGCTGCCCCCACTTTAAAATGTGAATAGGGTGTATAGGAAAATCGAAGCTGTTTTACAGCGGTCTCTATCAATGACTGAATCAACATCTCTGACAATTCTCCTTTGTCATTCGCAGTATTTGTCCACCGTTCACTCATTTTTCAGCCCCCTTTATCCACATTATTTTAATCTTTTCCAACATTCTCTGCCTTTATCTGCTAATTCCGCCCACTCCATTAGCCTCATAAAGCCTATCCTCTATCTTCCTGAATCAGATTCCTGATAGCCTCCACAGCCACATGAATGGCCCCATCTGTGTCATGAACCACCGGATTCTCAAGTCCCAGCTTCGCCCGTTCCTGATTGGCCATGACAAGAAAACAGGAGCCCACACGTACCCCCAGATGGCCGCCTACAATAAACAATGCCGCCGATTCCATCTCCGATGCCAGACAGCCCATCCGCTTCCAGGCTTCCCATTTATTCTGCAGCTCATAGCTCACCGGCATCAGTTCCGGCGCATGCTGTCCGAAAAAGGCATCCTTGCACTGAACAACCCCGGTATGATACGGCATCTTTAAGGCTTTCGCTGCCGAAACAAGGGCTGTTGTCACGCCAAAATCAGGCACTGCCGGATACTCAATAGGCGCATATTCTTTGCTGGTGCCCTCCATACGGACTGCTCCCGTGGCAATAACGATGTCACCGCTTTTCACATCCGGCTGCATGCCGCCGCAGGTCCCGATTCTGACAAAGGTATCTGCACCGCAGCGATACAACTCTTCCATGGCAATAGAAGCTGACGGACCGCCAATACCTGTGGATGTCACACTGACTTTCACGCCATCCAGCGTCCCTGTATAAGTCGTAAACTCTCTGTTATCCGCAATCAGCACCGGATTTTCAAGATACTGCGCGATCTTCACACACCGCTTCGGGTCCCCGGGCAGAATCACATAGCGGCCCACTTCCCCTTTTGCCACCTGAATATGATACTGTCTGCTTGCATCTTCTGAATAATTAATCATACTGCCACCCCCATATTCAACCAAAATAATACCAATAATTTAACTTTTTATCTTGACACAACACCTCTTTTTGAAGAAAGCAATGCCATAACAAAAAACGTCATCTCCATTTTCTTCAAATTCTCTGGCATACATTCTGCTCTCTATCTGATTGATTGCTTTATTACAATCACTTTCCAGCTGCTGGAACATTTTTGAATATTTCGCCTCAAAAACTGCGACCCTGCCATTTTCAGTATCCATAACAACCAGATCACTGCGGCCTTCTCCATGTTCCTTATTGGATTGAACCATGTATCCAGCTCCTGTAAAAATGCCTGCCAGAAAAGCATGATAAAAATCTTCTCTATAATCATGATAACTGATGGTCTGACGCAAAAGCTTATTCATCTCCTGTGTCAGGGTCTCGCTATCACCACACCAGACAGCATCAAACAACAGTCTTTTATTCCATGTTCTGGCTTTGTCTTCAAACCATTTTTTGACAGTTGTCTCAAAAATCTCTCTGATTTCAGCATTTGGAATCAACAATGCAGTCATCCCATCCGGAAGCGGCATTTTTATATCCCGGTCACGTACTTTTGTTAAATAACCTGTTAAATACAGGATACTCCATAGATTATCTTCCGATGCATGAAGATAATCATAGGTCAGATTTTCTTCTATTCGTTCAATAATATATCCCCCCGCCAACAGTGTCTCCATTTTGGCAGTGATACTATTACCCGCAAAATCAATAAAAGACCTGATAATCGCATTATCACTTGTATTCTTCCAATAGCTTGCAGGTTTTACGGTTGCGTCAAATTGAAAATCACGAACAAAATTCATCACATCCCATGGGCAATAAATATCGTATTCCCCAAAATGATACCCATCATACCACGCTTTCACCTGTTGTGCATGCGAAGCAGCGCCCGCATCCAGCAAAATCTGATCTACTTCTTTTTGCGTAAAACCAAAGTATTCATTAAATCTTGACATTGAAATCGTATCAGAAACAAAATTATTCGTACCTGTAAAAATACTTTCTTTTGCTATTTTCAGGCAACCTGTGACAACCGCTAATTCAAGTACCGAATTATCTTTTAACGATATACTGAGCATCGTTTTCAGGACTTCCATCATTTCCGTATAATAACCTTTACTGCTGGCTTTGGCAATCGGCACATCGTATTCATCCAATAGCAAAATAACTTTCTTCCCATAATAAGCCCACATCATCCTCATAATGACTAACAAAGCACTTTGTATATCCACCAGAGAAGCGGTTTGCATCTTTAATCGATGAAAAATGGCTTTTTGAACTTCCGTCACCTGTTCACCATCTTCCAGATAAGCATACACATCACAAAATTGAGACAGTGTAAATTGAAGAAGTGCCAGTGCATTTTCAAAAGATGTGCCATCTACATCTTTAAAAGATAAAAAAAGAACCGGATACTGATTCATCCAATGCTGACACAACTCTGTGTCTTTCATTATTTCCAGACCTTCAAATAAAGCCCTGTTATCTTTTGTTATATCAAAAAAATTAGCAAGCATACTCATTCCCAGCGTCTTACCAAAGCGCCTCGGTCGCGTCAGTAAAGTTACTTCCGCTCCGGATTTCAGCAATCCTTTGATCCAGCCACTTTTATCGATATAGTAATAACCATCGCTTCGAATCTTTTCAAAATCGGAGACTCCTACCGATAGCTTCATCTGCTTCATGACCTATGCCCCTTTCCTTGATATTTTCTACTCTTATGATAACAGAATCTGCCCGACAAGTCCACTTGAAAAAGGCTGCTGCTCTATTCATTACCCCGAATAAAACAACAGCCCTTTCAGTTTACTGTGCCTTGACTTTCGTCCAAAGCTCAGCAAATAATTTCTTAATATCCGTATCCTGATAACGGAAAATTTCATCTTTTTCGTAGCCGACACGCGGTACATATGCCTCGATACCTTCGTAATCCTCTTCCTGTGCCTGCTCATAAGCAGCCACAACCGGTGAACTGTAACCGACATATTGGGTATTTCTGTAAGCTACGTCATCTCTCAGCATAAAATCCATAAATTCGTAAGCCAGTTCTGTATTCTCACAATCCCTGGTCATAACCATGGCATCATACCAGAGGTTCGTTCCCTCTTCCGGCATCAAAAAGCCCAGATCCTCATTTTCCGACATAATATAGGCACCATCACCGGAATAAACAACCGCCAGTGCTTTGTTGCCGGAAATCATGTTGTCAATGACATCATCGCCGGCATAGACTGGTTTCATGGTATCTCTCTGCTGAATCAGCCATTCATAAGCCGCCTGAATCTCGTTTTTATCGTGGGTATTCATGGAATATCCCAGGGCTTTCAGGGCAATCATAAAGGAATCTCGCTCAGAGTCATACATATACAGATTACCTGCATATTTCGTATCCATCAGCAGATTCCAGCCTTCACTGAGGTCCGCCGGATCCACCACTGTCTTGTCATATAAAATACCCACATTACCCCAGAAATAAGGAACGGAGTAAACATTGCCCGGATCATATTCTTTGTTCATAACATCCGGATTCAATCCCTCTGCATTGGTCAGACGATCCCAATCGATCGGCTGCAGATAATCTTCCCTGATCAGACGCTCGATCATATAATCCGAAGGAATCAGAATATCATAGGCATCTCCGGCCTGAAGCTTTGTATACATCATCTCATTGGACTCAAATGTTTCACAAATAACCGTGCAATTGTACTCATCCTGGAACTCTGTCAGAAGATCCGGATCGATATATTCGCCGGCATTATAAACCTTCAGCACTCTTGCCTCTTTGTTATTGCTCTTGTTGGCCACACAGGTCACAAGACTGAGTACTAATGCAAAAACAGCTACACCTGCCACCAGTTTCTTCATGTTCTGATTATTCTTCTTGTTGTCACCGCCGCCCAGTCTCGGAAGCAGATTAGCCAGAAGCAGAATCACAACAATCACCACAATAACAATGGTTGACAGCGCATTAATCGTCGGATTGATACGTTTTGTCATGTTATAAACGACAATTGAAATGTTCTTGACGCCGTTTCCTGATACAAAATAGGAAATAACGAAATCATCAAAAGACATAGTAAAAGCCAGCAGCGCACCGGCAAATATGCCCGGTCGGATCATCGGAAGAATAACTTTCGTCAGTGCCTGATACGGTGTGGCACCAAGGTCCATGGCCGCATTGGCCAGATTCGGGTCCAAGCTTCTCACTTTCGGATACACACTGGTAATGACATACGGCGTACAGAAGGCAATGTGTGCCAGAAGCATAGTCATATATCCCTTCTGGAATCCCAGAGATGAGAACAGCAGCATCCATCCGATGGCTGTAACGATATCCGGATTCAGAATCGGAATATCATTCATGCTGAGCACCATATCTTTGATAATCTTCCGTGACTTTGAAAGGCCGATGGCTGTCATTGTTCCCAACACTGTCGAAGCAATGGTGGCCAGGATGGCAATGGTCACAGAAACATAAACTGCCGACATAATCTCACTGTTTTCCAAAAGCGCTTTATACCAGCGCAGGGAAAATCCTGTGAATTTCGACAATGACTTCGATGAATTAAATGAAAATACCATCGTCACCAGAATCGGCAGATAGAAAAAAGCAAAACAAATCGCAATATAAAATTTTGAAAATAAACTGTTTTTCTTTCGCATGTCCGCCTCCTAATTGTCCTGTACATCCATCTTCTTCATGAGACGCATCGCCACAAGAATCAGAACTGCCAGAATCAGGGAAATGGCACTGCCGAAATTCCAGTCTCCAACAGATACAAACTGGGATTCGATCAGATTACCGATCAGGACAAACTGCCCGCCGCCAAGGAGCTTCGGAATAACGAAAGAAGAAATCGCCATCAGGAATACCATCACAATACCGTTGATCACACCGGGCATGGACAGTTTCAGAACAACCTTTTGAAACGTCTGGAACGGATTGGCGCCCAGATCCATGGCTGCCTCAATGAGAGAATTGTCCATTTTTCTCAGTGAGGTATGAATCGGAATAATCATAAACGGCATAAAATTGCAGACCATGCCCACAACAACGGAAAAATTCGTATACATCATTGTCACCGGATTAATGCCCAACACACTGAGCAATCCGTTGATAATACCATTGTCAGATAACAGGTTCATCCACGCATAGGTTCTCAGAAGCATATTGATCCAGGTCGGAATGGTTACCGCCATGATCAGCATATCCTGCATCTCCTCCGGACATTTTGCAATAAGATAAGCCATCGGATAGCCAAGAATCAAACAGACTCCGGTTGTCAGAACACCCATCTCAATGGACTTGATAAATACTTTGATATAAGTTGGTTCATTGATCTTCGCAAAATTCATCAATGTAAAGTTCAGTGTTTTCACCGGATTGCCGCTTGTGGTAAATGCGTAAATCGCGATCAACACCAGTGGAATCAAAACAAACAGCACCAACCAGGCGAAATACGGCCCTGTTAATTTTCTAAAATGCTTCATCTAGTAACTCCCCATCTGCCACATAACATGAATGTCTTCCGGCGTAAATGTCAGTCCCACTTCCAGTCCGACAGCAAAATAATCCGTTGTGTCGATTCTGTAATCGCGGTATTTGGTAGTAACAATCGTCTCATAATGCACACCCTTGAAAGTCACAGATTTGACGATACCCTTCAATTTAGCTTTATCCGGCTGCACAATATCAATATCCTCAGGACGGATCACCACATCCACAGGCTCATTCTCAGGGAAGCCCTTATCCACACAGATAAACTCAAAATCGTCAAAAGCCACCAAGAAATCCTTGATCATGACACCTTCGATAATATTCGACTCACCGATGAAGCCTGCCACAAAGCGGTTCTCCGGTTCATTGTAAATGTCAATCGGAGTACCGATCTGCTGAATGGTTCCCTCATTCATAACAACTACTGTATCAGACATGGAGAGCGCCTCCTCCTGGTCATGGGTAACAAACACGAAAGTGATACCCACTTCCTTCTGGATCTTCTTCAGCTCTGTCTGCATCTCCTTACGCAGTCTGGCATCCAGAGCGCCTAACGGTTCATCCAGAAGCAGTACCTTCGGTTCATTCACCAGGGCTCTGGCAATAGCAACACGCTGCTGCTGACCGCCGGACAATAAAGTAACGTCCTTGGAACCATAATTCGCCAGGCCGACCATGGACAGCATCCGCTCTACCTTGGTCTTGATCACAGCCTTATCCATTTTCTTGATATTCAGACCAAAAGCCACATTGTCAAACACGTTCATATGCGGAAATAATGCATACTTCTGGAAAACGGTATTAATTTCACGTTTATAAGCAGGAATTTTGGAAATATCCATGCCGTCAAAAAGCACTTCACCGCTGCTGGCTTCCTCAAAACCGGCAATAATACGCAGTGTTGTTGTCTTGCCGCAACCGCTCGGCCCCAGCAGTGTCAAAAACTCATTGTGATGAATGTCCAGATTGATGCCCTTCAAAACCTGCTGGTCATCAAAATTCTTCGTCAGATTCTTAAGCTCAATAATCTTCTCCATGGTCCTCTCCCTTACCAATTTAAATTCAGTACTTATTCGTCCGTCCTGATGCAGAATCCGGTTCCTAATTCATGCACGTTCCTTACATTAAAATGAAGGTGGATTGGAAACCCATATCACCTTCGCCTCGGATTCACCTGCGTTCTTCAGATAATGTTCTCTATCTCCCTTCAGATAGAAAGTCTGCCCCTTTTTCAGCATATATTGCGCCTTTCCGTAATGCAGCTCGACCTTTCCTTGAAGGACATAACCGAACTCCTCCGCCTCATAAGGGCCGTACGTCTCCGATTCGCATCCCGGATGCAGCCTGATCAAAATCGGCTCCATGCAGTTCTTCTGAGCATTCGGCACAATATAGGAAATGTCGTAGGCCTCCTGCTCATTGATAAAATAATCATTGGCCGTAAACACCACACGTTCATCTCTGTCATCGGAAAAAAATTCGCCCAGTGAAGTACCGAGGGCCTCAAGTATATCCTCCAGCGTTGCAATAGACGGAGACGTCAGATTCCTCTCAACCTGAGAAAGAAAACCCTTCGTCAGTTCACTGCGGTTCGCCAGCTCCTCAAGGGTCAGCTGATTCTTTATCCTGAGCAGCTTAATCTTTGCACCTATATCCACGCTGATTCCTCCTTAACTTTAAGTTCGATATTGCTAAACAAATCTATTATAGATTAATTTTTTACGTTGTCAAGTATTTTTAAACAAAAAGTTTAGTAAAATAAAACTGTGAAAATGCAAAATTCAGGTAAAATACAGACCTGGTTTTTACATGCAGAAAACCCCAGAGGTCACCACCTCTGGGGTTTTCTTTTTCTCTTGAAGCTCTTAACATCCTTCTTCAAAGACATTATCTCTTATGCATTTTCAAATCGCAGTATGTGTTTTACACAATGCAGTTACTTTCCATTGATAACTGCACGGGAAATAACCATTTTCTGGACTTCGGAAGTTCCTTCATAAATCGGAATAATACGTGCATCTCTGTACTGTCTCTCTATTGCATACTCTTTCATATAGCCATAGCCGCCATGAATCTGCAGCGCCTTATTGGCTACTTCAACCGCTGTCTCCGATGCATAATACTTCGCCATCGCCGCTTCTTTTGTAATATTCTTGCCTGCCTGGCGCAATGCTGCCGCATTCAGGGTCAGTGCCTTGGCTGCCTCTGTCTTGGTTGCCATATCTGCAAGATACCACTGAAGGCCCTGATTGGCATTCACCGGTTTGCCGAACTGTACGCGCTGTGTCGAGTATTCCACGGACTCTGCAATACAGGATTCTGCCAGACCTACAGCCTGGGAAGCCATACCGATACGTCCACCGTCAAGCCCTGCCATGGCAATCGCAAAACCCTTTCCTTCCTCACCTAAAAGCTGTGATTTTGGCACATGGCATTCATCAAAATACAATTCCGATACCGGTGCCGCACGAAGTCCCATTTTATCTTCCGTCTTTGGAACAGTAAATCCGGGCGTATCCCGATCAACAATAATCGCGGACATTCCCTTTGTCTTTTTCTCCGGGTCCGTTAAAACAATTAATATCACATAATCCCCTTCATCCTGCCCCATATTGCTGATAAAGCACTTGGAACCATTAATGATATACTCGTCCCCCTGAGAAATGGCCTTTGTCTTTGCTGCGGCCGCATCCGAACCGGCATTTGGTTCTGTCAAAGCGAAAGCGCCGACTGCACCTGTACATGCCTTTGTCAGATATTTTTCCTTCTGCTCCGGTGTGCCATGCTTTAAGATAATGTCACTGGATAATGTATGAACCGCCAGCAATTCTGCAACACTGGCATCATATTTGGCAAATTCCATAATTACAAGTGCTTTTGTCACTTCATCTGCGCCGACACCACCGTATTCTTCAGGTACATTAATACCCATAAATCCCAAATCTGCAATTTTCTGAATTAAACCCGGAACAAAATGGGCTTCCACATCCATCTGATGGGCATATGGCAGAATCTCTTTTTCCGAAAACTTTCTGACCAAAGCCAATAATTCTTCCTGCTCTTCTGTCAAAATAAAACTCATCCTTATTCCTCCTGCGATTTATTGCGCATGTCCTATTTCCACTCAAATACGCCTCTGTCCAGAATCGGCTTGCCATCTTCCAGATTCACGAAACGGAAATAAGCCTTCCCCTCTTCCATCTTCCAGATTTGAAGCTGAACTTTTGTATCCGGGAATAAAACGTTTCTCATCTGAGCAGCCATCCTCGTCATTCTCTCCGGTTCACCCGGGCAAAGCAGTTCAATGGCCATTCGGCAGGAGAAACCGAAGGAGCATAAGCCCTGAATAAATGCTTTCGGGAATCCCATTTCTCTGGCATATTCAGAATCAACATGAACCAGATTCGTATCACCTGTTAATCTGTAAAGAAGATTCTGAACCGGTGTGATGTAATCATCCAATGTTAAATCAGGTGCTCTGTCAGGAATCACAACTTCACTCTTAGGCATCGGTTTCCCGCCAAATCCACCGGCCTCATGGAAAAACGTTGTAGAATAATTGGTACATACAAGATTGCCTGCCTCGTCACGGACATCTACCTTCGTCTTAACAACTGCACCCTTTCCCTCGCCTCTGTCATAAACATCTGTAATGACATCCTGATACTGGAAGGTACCCTTGATCGGGTCAATCGGACGGTGCATAATGATTTCATGATCCATATTCAGGAAAGAAATGGTCGGCTTAATGATCTCATCTGCCAGCATCGAAGCCGGAAGCGGCATCCACTGATACGGTTTCACGTTCACTGTTCCCCAGTAAGGAATGGTTCCATATGTCGGAATGGCTTTCAGATACTTCTCATAAGTATAAGCCACATCTTCTCTGTGAGCACCAACTGCCAGTGCGTATAAAATAATGTCACGCCAGTTATACTCCATGTATCTCGGTTCCATTTTCTTGCCAATAAGCACTTCATCCAACTTAATCTTCTTATCCATAATGACCCTCCCTTGAAACATAATCATCTATACATTACCTGTTATGTATATAGAGAGCAACAATGATGCCAATTCATATAGGCTCTGAAGCCCTTGAATTCAGCGGATTTTCGCCATCTACCTATTTTAAAAAGTGTAGTAAATCATCCATAGTGTAGCAAATTGTCCACATGCAAGTGCAGACTTTGATTCAGTCTTCGCTCTCCGCAAAAAAAGAACCGACATCCATTTAGACTTCGGTTCTGAAAAAATACGCTATTTAATTTCCCGATGAATCGCAATACCCGCTTTCCGCATCTTCCGATACAGAAGGCTTCTGTCAATGCCTAATTCCTCGGCTGTTTTTTTACAGTTCTGGTTGTTTCGCCGCAGCGCATCCCTGATAATCGCTGCTTCATGCAGGTTCATCATTTCCGACAGTTTCATTTGTGACACACTATTTCCCGCTGTCCCCGATACAAGCCTTCCGGGAAGGTCCATTTCTTCAATGACGTAACTGTCACAGGTTGCATAGGCACTGGTGATAACATTGATCAATTCACGCACGTTTCCCGGCCACTTGTAACACATCAGCAGATATTTCACCCTGTCTGACAACAAATGACCGGTCTTATATTTCGCATTCAACGCATTCAGCACATGATTGGCATACAACAGAATATCCGTCGGATGCTCACGCAGGGGCAGCGTCTCAATATTAACCACATTCAGCCGATAATAAAGGTCCTCACGAAACTCTCCTCTTTCAACCATTTCCGCCAAATTCTGTCTTGTCGCCGATATAAAACGCACATCGATGGGAATCGGCTTGCCGCCGCCTACTTTCTCAATCTCATGCTCCTGAAGCACACGCAGCAGTTTCGCCTGCAGCACTAACGGCAGGTCTCCGATCTCATCCAGGAAAATCGTTCCGCCGTCTGCCAGCTGAAACTTACCGATCTTGCCGCCCTTCTTGGCTCCGGTAAATGCACCCTCATCATATCCAAACAGTTCACTTTCCAATAGCTCTGACGGAATGGAGGCACAATTGATACTGATGATCGGTTTCTTTCTTCTGCTGCTCTCCCGGTGAATCGCCTGTGCAAAAAGCTCTTTGCCGGTTCCCGTCTCCCCTGTAATCAACACGGGAAAATCCTTTCTTGCCACCCTCATGGCCTTCTCTTTCAGCTTCTGCATAGCCTCTGAATTGCCGAGGATCTTACTGAAGCCACTGTCCTCTTCACTGCTTTCCTCATAAGCACGTTTGTAATAATTCAGTTCTTCTGTGGCAATACTATAAGCCATGGCCGCCGCCCTCTCCTTGAAAGACATCTGGGCTGCCGCACCAAGAAGCTCTCCCTGCTCATTAAAAAAGCAAAAACGATTGGCCACCGCATGGGTTTCTACATTGCTGGCATTATCATTTTCACCATAGGGCTGCAGATAAACATTATCATCCCCATCACGGGCTGATGATAGAACATCATACATACTGGTGGTCGAAATCACTTCGCCGATTGGCTTTCCCAAAACCTGTTCACGGGTTTTCCCCAGAAACTCGCAATACGTCTCGTTGATATCCACAATCACACCATTGGGGTCCACAATGATAAAGCCGTCATTGGTAACTTTCCAGAACTCTTTTAAAAAGCAATAGTACTCATGTTCATTCATCATCCTATGCCTCCACTAAAATATCTGTTAAATGTTTTGTCGAAAAATAAACCATAAAAAATTATATATGCTATACTCACCCTGTTGTCTTCTCCATTCTGACACAGAAAGGAGGTGAAACTTGTGGATTATTTTATTGCATTTATAATTTCCGTTATGGCAGGTATTGTCTCATACTTTATCTGCAAATGGTTGGACGGAAATAAATACGACAACCAACCTACATATTGCATCATCATGATGCAGGAACCCCCAGAGGCTGCCACCTCTGGGGGTTCCTTTTCCATTTGGATTATTTTATTTCTGTGTGATTTGATTATATCATATGTCTTTTCAAATTACAATATGTATTTTTACACAATGCACTCCTAAAATATTTACATTTTACCAGACATTGCCTAAACTTCCGCAATCGCTTCTATCTCGCAGAGTGCCCCCTTTGGAATATCCTTCACAGCGATGCAGCTTCTGGCCGGATTGGAAACAAAGTATTTGGCATAAACGGCATTAAAAGCAGCAAAATCTGAAATATCTGCCAGGAAACAGGTTGTTTTAACAACCTTATCCATGCCTGTACCTGCTGCCTCAAGAATTGCTTTGACATTCTGGCAGCTTCTCTCTGCTCACTGCCAATTCATTCTTGTGCAAAACGGCCCATTCTACATTAATCAACGCATCCACCAAAGCATTGTACTGCTTCTGCAGCCTGTAAATTTCATCTCTCTTCACCTGCAGATTTTCTTCCAGTGTTTTCTGAATGGTTTCCAAGTCACCATTTTCCAAAAACTTCTGAATCACCTGCAGCGGAATCCCGATATTCTTCAACTCTTTAATAACAAGGATATCCTCCAGCTGGTTCTCCGTATAGTAAGTAACGATAATTATTGCTGCCCCGCCCTTCCGGCTTCAGCAGACCTATCTTGTCATAATTGCGCAACTGGTCAATGGAAACATTGGTAAGTACAGAAATCTTGCCAATAGTATATAACTTATCATTCATTTGCATCCACTCCCGGGAATTTGATGGTTTTATTGTTCAAAATTATAAGTGTTTTGATAAAGATATCTGAGTGGCCTTAATAATATCATACATTATAATTAACTCCTGCGGCGTGCAAGCATCCAATACTTCCATTATCTGGTCAGTAAGATTGCTCCTATTAATCGTACCTTGATCAAACAATATATCATCTGTACTCACCTCTAAAGCCAATGCAGTTTTAACCAAAACTGCTAGGCTCAATTTTGTATTTCCCGTTTCAATATGACTCATATGGGTTGTGGAAATTCCAACTTTTTCCGCCAATTCTTCCTGCGAAAAACTATGTGCTTTTCTAAATTTACGTATTCTCTGTCCAATTATATAGTAATCCACTTAAATTTACCGCCTTTTTAGTTAATATAACTTGAATTATATGGGCAAACATGGTAATTTATAATAAACTGTATAGGCTAAATTATGCTTATTTAGTTAAAATTTATTATACTAACGAAATGAAAAGAAAAGAAAAGGAGAGCAGAAAGTATGACAAAACGAAACCATCCAAAACTATTTACACTTTTATTTGTAATTTCAGTTATTCTTTCTGGATGTGGAAGTAATCCCCCAAAAAATGAATCTTCAATCAATGAACAAACTTCCTCATCATTAGAAGAAACTGAAAAATTAATATCATCCGAAGAAACCGAAAGTCTTTCCTATCAAGGCCGAATTTTCAATTACAGATTTCTAGAAAAAGATAGCCTTTTCCAACTTACCCTAGACTCATATGATTCTAATAACTATATTTATGTAAATTTAAATAATGAAATCATAGAAAATCCCAGTTTAACTTCTGACTATTTAAAAGCTGAAAATTTCACCGATGACTCCCATACTGTGAGACTAAATATTTATGATTTGGAAGGAAACGATGTAACATTTAGATTTATCAATGATTCTAACCATGAAGAAATTATGGGAATTGAAACAATTGGTAATGGTTTAGATATCATTGCAGTAAAAGAAATACAGGAAACTCCTACAGATTCTTTTTGTGCAATAAAGTTCTTTGATGAGAAGGGAAATGAATTATGTCAAACTGATTCTACTGTTGAAAATGATTATTTAAACTCAGGATATACACCATTTAGCCAACTTAAAGATATTAAGTATATTGATTGGATTGGAGATTCTATACTTCAATTTTCTGATCGGAATAAATCAACCGTTTTCAGTATGAACATTGAAACAGGAGAACTTCTCCCCCCTAACGCCATTTTCTCCGACGGATATGCTATAGCCAGAAAAGATAATAAATGTATCATAGACACTCACGGAAATGTAATTACAGATTTATCAGATTCCAATCGATTTGAATCCACATTTCCCATTAGTAACGATTTATTTTTTGCCCCATTAGAAAAATGCTTCTACAATAAATATCTTCAGAATTGTATTGATTTAACTCAATATGCTTCTTTCTCTTACTCTCGAGATGAACTTTCTGATGAGGCATCTAAAACAACTACACCTAATCCTTTTGTCTTTAAGGATGGATACTGCCAACTAGTTGTTTATAATGATGAAGGAACCATATTTTATGGGATTATAGATTCGGATGGTAACGAAATATATCCATTTACCGAAAAAAAATTTTACTATGATGGGGTTATTAGCGATGGGATGTTATGTTTAAACGGATGCGATGTCTATGATATTAAAAGCCAATCTCTAATATACGGACCAAGCGATATTCAATCTCCTCTTTTTTATGATGGAAAAGCTTATTATATCAATCAAAGCAACTGCTTTTGTACATATGATTATAAAACACAACAACTGACACAATTTTAATTCACAGAAAACATATTATAAATTTTAGAAAGGCAAACAAAAATGAAAAAAAGGATTTTTGCAATAATTATGGGAACATTATTGATTTTGAGTGGGTGCAGCGCCAAACAGACTGATTTAGTCAAACTTCAAGGTGACTGGAAAAATGACTCCGGTGATATTATAATTTATGCTCCAAACGAAAAAGACGACATTTCGGGTGATGCTGATATTATTGATGGTGGCACTACTAAAAATGCTGCATATGAATTACATGAATCAAGTCAAAAAATAATTTTTACTTATTCTGATAGCTGGGGAGACCAAGTAAATGTCACATATAAATACGAATTTATTAATGATACAGAACTCAATCTGACTCCTGTTGAATACTCAGATTCGACAACAACTTATAGTATAGAAGATCAAGATACACTAGTATTTGAAAAAGTTGAATAAACCTCTCATAATTGTGAATTTTTCTATCCCTAAATTGGATACGGTTTCTGTAAGACATGCACTTTGAATTGAGTAACCTATCTTTTATCATGCAAAAAAGCACTGAATGATGCAGAGAACCCCGAAGGCAGTATTTATACCGACTTCGGGGTTTCTTTATTCATAATTTTATGTCGCTAGTACATCGTTTCGTAAATAACTATACCATTCTGCGTCTGCTACTCGCCCTTTTCCTGTCTGCGTTTCTCTCTCATCAGCGCCATTCTCTCTTTCGCCGACAGTTTCTTGAAAGCAGCCTTTCTTGCCTCTTCTTCCGCAAATGCCGCATCATCAATAACTCGCTGCTCAAAGGCTTTTTCTTCAATAGCCACAGATTTCACGATGGCATCTGACAGAGCATCCAGTTCTGAGGCATTGGAGCGGTTCGCTGATGAGTTGATGGTCATTCTGGCATTCAGAATCTTGCAGTCCTTCAGATTCTCATCTATATACTGCTCCATTAATGAGCCGGATTTGATGGCCCATGAACCATTTTCAATAATACCAAAGACACGTTTCGACAGGTTCAGCACCTTCAGATGGTGCAGGAAATCTTCCATCACAGGATAAATATTCAAATTGTATGTCACAGATGCCAGCACGATGTGGCTGTATTTGAAGGCTTCTGCCACCAGATAGGATACATGGGTCTTTGACACATCGTATACTCTCACATTGGTAACGCCTTTTTCACACAGCTGCGCTGCCAGTGCCTGGGCAGCAGATTCTGTATTGCCGTACATGGATGCATAGACGATCATCACGCCGTTTTCTTCCGGAATATAGCGGCTCCATTTATCATGCTTGTCCAGATAATAACCCAGATTGGTACGCCATACCGGTCCATGCAACGGACAGAACATCTTGATCGGCGCTGTTTTAGCTTTTGCTAACAGCTGCTGTACAAATGGGCCATATTTTCCCACAATATTAGTGAAATATCTTCTGGCATTGTCAATCCAATCTCTGTCGAAGTTCACTTCATCGTCGAACAGACGGCCATCCAGTGAACCAAAGGAACCGAATGCATCTGCTGAAAACAGCACGCCGTTGGTTGTATCAAATGTCACCATGGCTTCCGGCCAATGCACCATCTGCGCCATCAGGAATGTCACTGTATGCTTGCCGAAGCATCTTGTATCGCCCTCTTTGACGGTATCTTCCCGGCCGTCCACATCAAAACCAAACTGACGCATAAACATAAATGCTTTTTCGTTACTGATAACTTTACATTCCGGATAACGAATCAGGACTTCCTCAAGAGAAGCTGCATGATCCGGTTCCATATGATTGACAACAAGATAATCCAGTTTTCTGCCATCCAGAACAGCAGCAATGTTCTCAAGGAATACACGGCAGCCTGACCAATCCACAGTATCAAAAAGAACCGTTTTTTCATCTAATAACAGATATGCATTGTAGGAAACACCCTCTGGAATTGGATGAATATTTTCAAATAATTCGATTCGCTTATCATTCACGCCAACCCAATATAAATCTTCCGTTACTTTTCTTACACCGTTCATACTTCACCCTCCTATCTATCCTCTTGTTACTGCTGAAATCATTTCACTTTTTGATACACCGCATTCCGGACAAATCCAGTCTTCCGGCAGCGCCTCAAAAGAAGTACCCGGTTCAATACCTGCCTCCGGATCGCCTTTTTCAGGGTCATACTCATAACCGCATCCCATGCAGACATAGCGACCGTCCGCTGTTGCTGTTGTCTTTGAGTATAACGGCATTTCCCGTTTCGCCGGTTTAGCATTTGGGTCCGGTTTTGGCAGATCACTGTTTAATTTCTCTGTTAAAAGCGGCAGAATGGTTCGAATATCGCCGACAATACCATAATCCGCATGTCTGAAAATCGGTGCTTTTTCGTTTCTGTTGATAGCGACAACGGTATGTGCTTTCTCAATACCTTTCAAATGCTGTTGTGCACCTGAAATGGCGCAGGCAATATAAAGTGTTCCGGTAAATTTCTCACCGCTCATGCCCACAAAGCGCTCTCTAGGGAGTACTTTCAGTCTTTCGTAAGCGGGTCTTGAACATCCCATAGCTGCACCTGCTGCCTGGGCCAGATTCTCGATCAGATACATTTCACTCTTCACCGCAATACCCATACCTACGGAAACAACGCGCTCAGCCTCATCGATCGGTGTCATTGCATCCGCAGTCAGTGAAAAATCAAATCCATCCATGATCAGCAGTTCCACCAGCTTATCCACATTCGCTGCATCACTTCCCTCATTAATCATTTCCCGAAGTCTGTTTTTAGGATTCCATGCTCTTGTTGGTTCGTTCACAAAATTCATACTCATGTAATGACACCTCCGTTTTATTTGTTGTCAGCGTATCTCAGATCATTCCTATCTACTGACTAAAATCCCCCGTTACTGTAGCTTTTCTAAAACTAGTAATTATTATTGATTTAATACTATTATATCTACATTCTCAAAAGGAGTCTGTAACAGCTGTTACAAACTTCTTTTTTTTTACAAAATTTTTTCCAATTTTTCTCTATCCAGAATCCGAATCTGCTTCCGGTCGGCTTCTATCAGCCCTGCTTTCTGCATCTGCATCAATGTTCTTGATAGTGACGGTCTGGCTACGCACAGATAATCCGCCTGTTCCTCACGATTTGTCTTTAGTACCACCGTGTCACTTGCATCTGCCTCCTGCAGAAGCCAGGCTGCTGCTCTCTCCTGCACACTGGCAAACCCTAACACATTCAGCTTCCGCACCGCCATCCATTCCTTTGTGGACATACTCTCATACAGATTCTGGATCAGCTGCTTATGATGGTCACAGGCTTTGTCACAAAATCCGTACAGATACTGCCATGGCACTGCCAACACTTCCACCGGCTCGCAGGCCACCGCTTCGTACCAGTAAACACGCCCATTTGTATCCAGATTGCTGCTGTAATGCTCTCCAATCAACGCTCCTGATGCAACATGATATAAGGCATTCACTTTTCCAGAAGGCATATAGCTGATAATCGACACATTTCCCTTTAATAAAGCATAGAAATAATCCGCCTGCTCCCCTTGTCGAAATATCGTCTCATCCTTCTTATAAGTACGGAACTTTGCTCCGGAACAGACCAAAATCCGTGCAATACTTTCTTCTGAAACATTTCTGAACAGACTGTTGGCAGACAGACGCGCATCTGGTCTTTTATTAACTTCTTTTTGAAAATTATTTTGTTTTAAAGAGCACTTTATTCCAGTAGCTGTTGCCACAAAACCACTTCCCTTTCTCTAAAACCGTATTTGTCTTATTGTTTTCCCGTAATCCGATCCAATTATAATTTTAACTCCACACACCAGTAACCAAAAGCCCCGCTGCCCTGATTTTCCCGGCTCACCGGCTTGAATTTGCGAAAACCAAACATGGCAGCCATATATTGCTCCCGATGCTGCCAAATACCGGGAACACCCATCAGATAAACACCTTCATCCTCTGACGCCCCATCATTTTCGCCGCGCCCACCGACATCTTCTTTATCCTTTTTCTGCTCCACCTTTGCCAGTATCAAGTGCCGGTAACAATAATATCCATGCAGCAGAAAACTATTGCTGCCATAAATCCAACACGACATCGGCATGCGCCCGATATCCTGAAGTTCCATCCGCACACAGGCTGCCACACTGTCATCATCAAAAGGATACATCTGCGGAAGCTGTGACATCAGCAGGTCATAGACATTGCTCCTAGAGTACAGCTCTTGTTCTGCCTGTTCTTCTGCTTGTTCTTTCGACATCTCTGGCTCTTTCGATACAGCTAAAATCTCGTTATTCTCCGGATTCTCATTTTTTTCAAACGCTTCCATCCTTGCGTCATCTACAAATGCCGCCACTTCCTCTTCAGGGATCAACGGATTCTCATCCGCATGCGGACTCACCAGATTCTCTGCCTCAGGCTCTGCCCCTTGCGTTATGACACCTTCCGGCTCCGCATCCGCAAAGGTTCTCTCCGTATCAGTTTCATCGGCTACTGCATCACTGTTTTTCTCTCCAAATCTCACTAAAATCTCTGAAAGCGGCTCTCTATTGACAAATTTCTCTGTTTCCAGCGGTTCATCATCCCATCTGGTACCGTAAACGCTGCCATCTTCTCCCAGCAAAACCATACCAGCGACACGGTCCAGATCATACGTTGTTCCCATCAGATGATCACTGTCCATCGTCAGTTCCATATCCCCCGTCTGTTTCTGAACCAATAGGTCTCCGATTGCAATCCCTATGTAATCACCGGACACTCTGATCAGCATATAAATCTGATACTTTTTCGCTTCACCATGATAAATTCCCGACATATGAATAGAAAGCCGACATTGTCCATTCCGGCTTTCTACTCTCACAAACCCACTGTTGATTGTCTTTCTCCCGTTTTCATATAAATACATATAAGAAATAAAACGCCGATATTCTGCCACAGAAACACCCTCCCAGGACGTCCATTGATTTTTGCGATATCGCTGCCACAGCAGCATTTACTCTTATATATATGACTGAAAATGGAAAATATGCACCATCTGCAGATTTTAATCCGGCAATTCCTCAGCCAGATATGGAAACATACTGACAGACCTTTTCAAGATGCCCTGCATATAGGCAATGGCGATGCCGTAGTTAGTGATCGGCACATCCTGATCAACAGCACATTTCATCCGATAGCGGACCTCGCGCTCATTCAGCATACAGCCTCCGCAATGAATAATCAGTGCATATTTCGACAGATCTTCCGGAAATTCTCTGCCGGAACACAGCTCAATATTCAGCTTTTTGCCTGTGTAATTCTTCAGCCATCTCGGTATCTTAACACTGCCGATGTCATCACACTGGCGATGATGGGTGCAGCCCTCTGCGATCAGCACTGTATCTCCGTCTTTCAGATCTTCCACTGCGGCAATCCCACGAACAGCCGTATCCAGAAGTCCCTTATGTCTGGCCATCAAAATAGAAAAAGATGTCAACGGAATACTTTCCGGTACATCCGCAGATACCTTTGCAAAAACCTGGCTATCCGTGATAACAATGGCCGGCGGTTCTTTGAATTTCTCCAAAGTCTCCCTCAATTCATATTCCTTGACACAGACAGCTGCGCCTTCCGCCTCCAGAATATCCCTGATAACCTGCTGCTGAGGCAGAATCAGACGTCCCTTCGGTGCCGCCTTGTCGATTGGAATAACAAGAACAGCCATATCTCCCGGATGCATCAGATCACCCACCAGCATCAGTTTGTTTTCTTCTGTCTTGCCGATGGCTGCAATCTTCTCTTTTAATGCTTCAATCTCTATCTTCTCTGTGGCACTGACATAAATCTCATTTTCTTTGGCTTCTGGGTGTTCCGGCTTCAGATCACATTTATTCCAGACAAGCAGCCATGGAATCTCCTTCTGTCGAAAAATCTCGATCAATTCTCTGTCGCAGTCTTTCAGATCCTCTGTGCAATCTGCCACCAGCACAGCCACATCGGATTTATTCAAAATTTGTCTTGTTTTGCGGACTCGCAATTCGCCAAGTGCGCCTTCATCATCAAAACCCGGAGTATCTATGATGACAACCGGCCCGATCGGAAGCAGTTCCATTGCCTTGCTGACAGGGTCTGTTGTGGTTCCCCTTGTATCGGATACAACAGCCAGTTCCTGTCCTGTCACAGCATTGACCAGGCTGGATTTACCCGCATTTCTCCGGCCAAAAAAACCTATATGTACACGCTCACCTGACGGTGTTTCATTCAATCCCATCTCTTGTCCTCCTTAAATTTAGATAAGGTCGGCAAATCCCGGCATCTGTTTTATTTTCTTCAAATAAATTCTTCCCGAAAAAGCAATATGCGGCAATTCAAAGAACTGAGCATCCTTTGGACATATTGGTCTGTACAACGGATCTGCCACTATGATTCCTGCATCCTTCAGCTTTTGTTCCATCATCTCTTCACCGCAAACAGCCTCATCCCCCGGTGTCAGCAACCCTTCTGTTTCTTCCAGCGGGCACAATACACGAACGGATCTGCCATACTGAAGTTCAATGGCTGCTGCCAGAGAGCCCATTGTCACCGGTTCACCAATCAACGTAATCTCCGCCCGGTGTCTCGGACTCTCCTTCGCATCATTGACATCTTGAAGATTCTCTGCCGACATTCTGCAGGCTGCATAAACAACATTGTCTTCCTTTTCACCACTGACAGCTGCTTCCATTGCCTCTGACAACTTCTCCGTGAAACGGCCAACCGGTGCTCCAACCACATAAGGTGTACCGAATTTTCTCTGCAATACTTTTGCTGCCCGAAGCCCCACAGATGAAACAACCACATTCACTGCTGCATCTGCAGATTTCGACAGCTGATCCAAAGAATCTCCCATGGCCCACATGCTGTTGATCTGCCAGCCGTATTGCTCCAGACTGCGCTTCATCGTTTCCGCATGATCAAGAGGCCCGAAATCCAGCGGCGTAACTCCCAGCAAGTTCACCAGACGATTTCTGCCTTTTTCCTCCGTGTTTTTATTTGAAACATCCTCTGCATGGCTTTTCGGCAAAACAAAATGTTCTGCAATGGCTTCCAAAGCCATACCTGCCCCGCGCACATAATCATGCATGCCGTTTGTAGGCACTGCAAAGGTCGGAATACCCGTATCCTGCTCTGTTACCTCTGCAATGGCCGGAAAATCCGTGCCGTTCATATAGGGGATCGGCGAACTGGCCAGGGCAATAAAGCGTGGTTTCAATTCGGATGCCGCTTCTTCGATATCATGGATAAACTTCTCATCATTTCCCATGATCGCATCGATTTCTGTCAAACCTGAGATAAAGATCAGACTGTCCTCATCATACCATCTGATCTCATCATGGGTATTATACGTCGAATTGCATCCCGATGGATCATGCATCACTGTCATACCGCCCAATTCATAGAGGGCTGAACAGACGCCGGATACATCGGCTGTATAAATCGGTATTATTCGATATGCCTGTCTCATATGCAGCTTTCGCACCCCCATCCTTTGCGGATCACAAGATCCGGTGTCTCTTTTTCTTCACGGGCTGCCTCAACCATCAGATGTGCCAGACGCCGGATTCCGTCAAAGCCATACAGGCCCGCACCCTGTACCATGTTGACAAAATGTCTGCTGCCTGTAAACCAGGCCGCTTTCTGCCCCAATGCCAGCATCTCCCGCTCCGTTTTTCTCGGAAGGACACGCATTTTCACCTGCACAGTTGCAAGCAGCATCAACTCAGGCGCATGCTGCTGAAGCCATTTGAAATCATTTTCCTCTTCAGGGCTGATGGCATCCAGATAAATCCGTTCTACATAAAAGCCATGGGAGATCAAAAGTCTTGCCAATCCCATAGGTCTCGGATGAAACGTCCCGTCTATGGCGATCGGCCAGTCTCCAACTTCCAGAAGTGCCTCATGAAGTGCTGCTTCACAGCTCTCTTTTTCACCTTCATAATCCAGAACACCCAGAAGCTCCATTGACTCTGATAATGCTTCCAGCTGCCCGATGATCTCATCATAATCAAAACAGGAAGGCAGATACATAAATGGCCGCCCCAGTCTCTCTGCCGCCCATTCCGTACCGGCTTTTCCTGACGGATAACAGTTCAGCATCATCCGGCAGTCTGACAGAGAAAGATAATCTTCCCAGGACTCACAAACCGGGGACTCTTTAATCTGATAATCATTACATCTGAGCAATCTCTTGAGATCTGATGTCTCGTCCAGCGCAAAATCGCTGCCCAGGATAGATATTCTTCGCTGCCCTTCTTCTGTTACTGTTCCTTTCTTCAAAGGATCATACATGGACAAACGCAGCTTTTGATCCGGTGTCAGACCACTCTTTCGCATGATCGGATCCATAAAACATCTGACAAAACAGATTTCAGGAAATCGTTTTCCCAGTTCATCGTAGATTCTCTCAAGATCGCTGCCCAGGAAATGATGCAGACAAACTGTAAACAGAAAAACCGCTTTCGGCTTTTGTTCCAATCTCTCGATCACATCCGACACACCTTCGATGGTAATATCTTCCAGATTGCCGTTCAGCAAATGCTCTTCCTTGAGAATAACAAAGGAAAAACGTTCCGCCTCGTTCATCTCTGCCGCTGTTAAAACAACACCACGCATGCAGTTATCGGCACAGACGTAAATCTGATGAGCATCCGGCACCTGCATGCCGGTGTGAACGATATTCCATGTTCCATGTACCGGCGAATTAAATTCCAGTTCCGATGCAAATGGCACCGGAAATTCCGCATCTTTGATGGCCGTCGCCGCTCCTTTGGGATCGACTGTTCCACCCAGTCTTTTCAACATAAAACGGCCTCCTTCTATCCTCTCGCTTCACACACAGCCAGTATCTGCTCCGCCAGTTTCCTGTACTCATCTGCCATTTCACTGTCAGGAAAAGCCTCCAGAAGGATCTGCTGCTTCTCCTCCGCCAAAAGTACCTGTTCACTGCGGGATAAAGTTCCCACTACAGATGTCTTAAAATCATCTGCCAGTTCCGTCACTTTTTCGTCTTCACGCTTAACATTTCTGCGATTCAGGATCAAGCCTCCCAGAGATGCATAGCCTCTGTTTTTGAAGTTGTCGATGGCCATGGCAATATTCGCCGCAGCATGGATAGACATATTTTCCCCTGAGGTAACAATAAATACTTTATCCGCATAGCCTTTTCGCATCGGCATGGTAAAGCCGCCGCAGACAACATCCCCAAGAACATCATAAAGCACAACATCCGGCTGATAAACCTCATAGGCTCCTTTTTCCTTCAGCTTCTCCAGTGCCGTAATAATACCGCGTCCGGCACAGCCCATCCCCGGTGTCGGGCCACCTGCTTCCACACAGACGACGCCGCCGAATCCGATGCGAACCATATCTTCTAATTCAAAATCATTTTTGCGCTGATTCACCAGCTCCAGTACAGTCGGTACGGCTTCACCATGTCTCAGCTGCATGGTTGAATCCGCCTTCGGGTCACAGCCGATTTGCATAACTTTCAGCCCTTTTTCCGCTAATGCGGCAGCCACATTCGAAACAGTGGTTGATTTGCCGATACCGCCTTTTCCATATACAGCAATCTTAATCATTCTATCTTCTCCGCTTTCATTTGCTGTTTAAAACTTTTGTATAAACTGCGGTTCTAATTCTCTTTTGAAACAACATTGGAATACGCCGTTTTGACGGATACACCTTTCAGCCGGCCGATTTTGCCGGACAACGTACTGATGATATCCTGCGGCGCATCGATTGCAATGCTGATAATACTGATCCCTTTGTCACGATAAGGGATTCCCATGCGTCCGATAATATATTGAGCTGCACCGTGTAAAAGTTCATTCACTTCCTGTGCTGAACTGCCATCTTCTATAATAATCGCAATGACTGCCACTCTCGTTTCCATTTTTTTCTCCATATTAACTCCATTTTGTCGGCTATGACCAGATCAAAAATCTGACCCTCCGTCCGAATTTTCAATCACTCGCCGATCAGTGACTGTTAGCAGATTCTCGGAAGCAGCTCGCCGCCCGGCTGAGGAAGCAAAGCCTGTGTACCGATTTCTGTTGTCATCACAACGTGTCCCGGCTGTTCCTCCGTAACTTCACCAATAATGGCCGCATCCTTTGAATATGGACACTGTCTCAGTACTTCGACAATCTTTTCTGCTTCTGACTTAGGCGCCATGATCACCAGACGGCCTTCACATGCCAGATAAAGCGGTTCAAGACCAAGCATGCCGCAGACACCCTTGACTTCCGGTGCCACAGGCACATCTGCTGCATTCAGGCGAATACCGACCTTGCTCTGTCCTGCGATTTCATAAAGAACTGTACCAACGCCGCCTCTTGTGGCATCACGGATCACATGGACATCTTTTGTGGCATTTAATACAGATTCGACTGTAGGCCACAATGGTGCACAGTCACTGGTTACATCCGCATCAATACCGAAATCTTCTCTTGCCAGCAGTATCGTACATCCATGTCGGCCGATATCACCTGTTACAATAATAGCATCTCCCGGTTTGGCATAGTCGCCGGATGTGCTGACGCCATCAAGAATTTCTCCAACACCTGTTGTCGTAATAAAGACACCGTCCACCTGACCCTTTCCGGCAACCTTCGTATCACCGGATACAATGCGGACACCGGCCTCTTTGGCTGTTTTCTCCATCGCACCTGCGATCTCTTCCAATTTCTCCATCGGAAAACCTTCTTCAATAACAAAGGCACAGGAAAGATATAACGGTTTTGCACCCATGCAAGCCAGGTCATTCACCGTACCGCAGATGGATAATTTGCCGATATTGCCGCCAGGGAAAAAGGCCGGCGATACAATAAAACCATCTGTTGACATGGCAATCTTTCCTTTTGGAGCCGGAAGAACAGCAGCGTCATCCGCTGTCAGATCCGGATTTGAAAAATGTGCTTTAAATACTTCATCAATCAGTTCAGATGTCTGCTTGCCGCCGGCACCGTGAGCCATTGTAACTGTTTTATTATTCATCAGAAACGTCTCCTTTTGCATGATTCTCATATGTATGTCATAGTATTTTGTAACTGTTCAGAGCCAAGCAAAATTTCAAAAAACAGGTATAAAATGCTTGCATTTTTAAGACTGTTTTTGAAATTTTATTTGGCGGATACGCCACACCGACGAAATGCGTAGCATTTTGGAGGTTGGCTCTGAACAGTTATAATATTTATTTTAGCTGTACTGATAGTAAGCAGAACAGGCCCCTTCATTGGATACCATACAGGCACCAATCGGATGCTGCGGCGTACAGCCTTTGCCAAATACCTTGCAGTCCGACGGCTTGCATTTACCCTGAAGAACATCCCCGCATCGACAGGCCGGATTGCTTCGTCCTTTCATCTCAGGCACATGGAACTTCTTTCTCGCATCGTAGACTTCCCATTCTTTTTTCAGACGCAGGCCTGAATTCGGAATAATGCCCAGTCCGCGCCATTCTGTATCACAGTTCTCCATCATATCTGCCACCAGCTTCTGTGCCTCTCGGCTGCCTTCCCGTGTCACCACTCTCGGATAAGCATTGACGAAAAACGGTTTGCCCTCTTGGAATTTAACCAAAGCCACCGCCAATGCTGTCAGTAATTCTTTGGCTGTAAAACCTGCCACAACACCGCTGACGCCTTCATCCACCAGTGATTCACACAATTCCGTACCCGTAATGGCATTGACATGTCCCGGATAAAGGAAAACATCCGCGCTGCCTTTCAGTGCTGCATAAGCACCCGGCATCGTCTTATTGGCCACCAACAGCGCGAAGTTCGTCAATCCATCCTCCGATGCCTTTCTTACAGCCAGACAGCTGGCCGGTGTCGTTGTCTCAAAACCAACAGCCAGAAAAACAACCTGCTCTTCCGGATGATCCTTAGCGTACTGCTCTGCATCCACCGGGGAATACACAATTCGTACTTTTGCGCCCTTTTCTCTCGCACCGGCAAGACTCATCTCCGTTCCAGGCACACGGACCAGGTCACCAAATGTACAGATTGTCACGCCGCATTCCAACGCCAGATAAACGGCCTCATCAATGAAGCCAACCTGTGTGACACAAACCGGACATCCCGGCCCTGAAATCAATTCTACCTGTTTCGGCAGGAGCTTTCGGATACCCAGTCTGAAAATCTCATGAGTATGGGTACCGCACACCTCCATAATCCTCACAGGCGGTCCGTCATAGCCTTCTATTATCTCTCTCGCCGTTTTCTTCTTCTCTTCACTCATCAGAATAAATCCTCCAGCACCTGATCTGTTTCACTGTCATCCTCATCCGTAATCTTGGCAATGGCCACACCGGCATGAACCATGACATAATCTCCCGGCTCCAGATCTTCAATCAGCTGAGAAGAAATCTCACGTTTTGCGCCGCCCGCATCGATAATTGCAACGCCATCATTAATTTTAACAACTTTCGCTGATAAACCTACACACATACTCAAAATCTCCTTTCGTTTATCCGCTGCAAATTCTCCCAGTTTTTCAAAAACATATAAAATTCTGTTAATTTTATATATTTTTCCAAGAATATTGAGAATTTGCAGCTATATAAATCTCAACACCATAGATTTTAGTTTCTTAATTCGAAACCCAAAAACTTTCTCTTTCCTATTCGGCATTGTCCCTGGCTCGGGCTTTGTCATAACTATGCCGCTTAACACTTTGCCGTGTTTATCACAAATGTATGATAACAGCCGTCTATTTTCTTCTGTTTCTAAGACTGCTGTCCTATTTTTATATTGCACTTCGGTCAGTCGTTATTCGCTGTTTATGGAATTACTTCGATAAAGCTGCATTGATGAGAATTATAAATGAAAACGTTTCGGACGGGTGTCCGTTGTTTTCATTTATAATTCTCACTCAATCAGCTTTTCAAAGCCCCCATAGCGTAGACTGCCTGACCAAGTGCAATGCCGCCGTCATTTGGCGGTACCAGGCGATGTCTCAATACTTTAAAGCCCTCTTTCTGCAGTCCATCATCCACCATTTTTAATAACAGCTGATTTTGGAAGACACCGCCGCTTAATGCTACTGTACCCCGTCCGCTTTCTTTTCTGGCTTTTTGGCAGGCCACTATTATTTCTTCTGCCAGTATCCAATGGAAGAAATAGGCCAGTTTTTCTATATCTGCGCCTGCAAGTCTGGCTTCCGCAATGGTTTTCACCAAAGCACCTGTGTTCAGGACTGCCTTCACCTGTTCCGGCTTATTTATTTCTGTGGATTCCGATTCCTTATTATCTATGCATGCGGCTAACGGAAATTGCTTCCGCATCTCATCCATCGCATGCTGAAGATCAACCGCGTTTTGATGTTTTTTCTCATACGCTTCCGCTGTAAATTCCAATGCCATGGATGCCTCGCCTTCAAATGTTGAAGCCTTCCGGATTCCCAAAATGGCACTGACACCGTCGAATAATCTGCCGGCACTGGTGGACATCACCGCATTAATCTTCCTGTCCGCCATGGCCATCTGAACTTTGGCATCCTGTACACTGCACAGATTCAGTTTCTCAATCATTGTCATGGCTGCTGCACGGTCTCTCATCTGTCCGTACAGCATGGAAACGGCAATTCGCCATCCTTCCCTGGAGGATGCATCACCGCCGATCTGAAGGAACGGTGTAATACATCCAAACCGCTGAAATGCCTTGTAATCTGCCAGAAGGATTTCACCGCCCCAGATGGTGCCGTCCATGCCATAACCGGTTCCGTCAAAGGAAACTCCGATAACCGGTTCCTGACAGTCATTCTCGGCCATGCAGGATAAAATATGCGCATAATGGTGCTGCACTTTGATCACCGGCAATCCCGATTCTTCCGCGATCATGGTTGAATTATATCTTGGATGCATATCACTGATCACCACCGGCGGTTCCACTTCAAGCAGCGTCTCCAGACGTCCAATGGTCTCTCTCAATGCATTCACCGTTCGCAGATCTTCCAAATCTCCCACATACGGCGACAGATAGAATCTTCCGTCCACGCCGATGCAGAAGCTGTTCTTCAGTTCTCCGCCCACGGCCAGAACCTGGCCTTTCCAAGGTGCCGACACCATCACCGGCAGAGGTGCATAACCTCTGGAGCGCCGGATCATATAAGGTTCATCCTTGTAATAATCCATTACCGAATCATCAGCACGGATCCTGATCTTGCGATTGTGAGACAACATGCAATCACACAGATGAGATAGTTCAGCGATTGCATCATTGTCATCTCTGCAAATCGGCGCTCCTGATGTGTTGCCGCTGGTCATCACCAGATAATCCGGCATCTGAATGCCATCATCATAATCAAAAATCAACAGCTGTACCGGCGCATACGGCAGCATCACACCGATTTTCGGATTGCCCGGCGCCACAGACGGACAGATCTGACTGTCAGCTTTGTCCAACCGCTCCAACAACAAAATCGGCTTCTGATGGCCATCCAGGACTTCCTCCTGTACCTCAGTCACCTGACATTCCTTCCGAACTGCCGACATATTTCGCGCCATAATGGCAAATGGTTTCATCGGCCGGCGCTTCAATTCACGAAGTCTCGCAACCGCTGTCTCATTGGTGGCATCACAGCAGAGATGAAAACCACCGATTCCCTTAATCGCCGCAATGCCGCCCGAGGCGATCACTTTTCTCGTATAGGTGATTGCTTCACGGCCTCTTTCGTCACGACCAATCAGATAAACCTCCGGCCCGCAGTCATTGCAGCACACCGGCTGGGCATCGAATCGTCTCGACTCCGGATTGTTGTATTCCTCCGCACACTCCGGACACATCGGAAATTCCTTCATGCTGGTCCGTTCTCTGTCATAAGGCAGCGCATCCAGGATCGTCAGCCTCGGCCCGCAGCAGGTACAATTGATAAAAGGATGCAGATAGCGTCTGTTGTTCGGATCATACAGCTCCTCTTTGCATTCATCACAAATGGCAATATCCGGTGAAACAAAAATCTCTCCCTTTGTCTTTTCACTTTCTATAATCTCAAACCCATCGAATTCAGGGTTATTATCAAGATGTTCAACATTTATCTTCAAAATAGCCGCACGCTTCGGCGGTCGTTTCTCCAAATCCTCAAGGAAGCCATCCACCTGTGCTTTCGTCCCCTGTGCAAAAATCTCCACATAAGGCCCTTTGTTGCAGACGCTTCCGTGAATGTCATTTTTAACCGCATGCCGACTCACTGTCGGACGAAACCCAACGCCCTGCACAATGCCGTAAACACGAATCTTTCTTGTCTCTACCTGATTCATCAGCATGCGCCTCCTAATTTGCCTGAAACAGCAAAATGCCGGATGCCGATGAACTGTCCATCAAACTTCGGAAGCATCGACTTCATACAGTCATCCGCAATGACCACATCCCACTTGCTGTCCGCTGCCAGTTCTGTGAAATCATCTTCTTCCTTCAGATAAACATCATCTTCTTCGCGAAGTTCCGGTTTCATATCAAACCAGCTGCAGACCTTCACTTCTGATGCCCCGCGCATCTTTAATTCCTCACGAAGTGCATTCGCCATCACCTGCTGATGCACAATTAATACCTTTTTGCCTGTATAATCAGCCTCCGGCAGCATGGTCTTCACCAAAGGATAACCGACAACATACGGTGTTCCGAACTGTTTTTGAAGATATTTGGCCGTTTCCAGGGCAGATGGTGAAACAACCAGGTTATATTCCGCAGAAGCTGCCTGCTTCACCGCATCCAGGCCATCACCCATGCCATAGCAAACAGCCTTTTTACCATCGGCTGCAAATATCTGCCGTAATTGGTCACCTGCGGATAAATCACTCAGATCCTGCGGTGTTGCACCGATAATGCCGACTCTGCCCTTTTCCACAGGCATCTCATCCACCACAAACTTCTTAAAAAGTGCCAGCCAGGCCTTTTCCTGACCTCTATCATATAAATCCATGCCATTCGTATCAATGGTCAGCACCGGAAGTCCTGTCTTCTTCTCCGTCATACGGCCCAGTGCCTTGTAATCCGTGCCGATCACCGCCGGCACCGGCGTACCGATGATCGCTGCAAAAGATACATCCAGTTTCTCAACTGCCGATGTCAACTTTGCTACCAACCGGTCATCCCTTCCGAGAATGGCATCCATATCTCTCAGCCCGGCACTGAAAATAGCACTTTTCCTTGAGAACCATCTTGGTTCATCAAATCCGCAGACATTGCCGACACAACCTCCCGCATCACAGATCACAAGAATACCGCCCAGTTCATACAAAACGGAGACAGCCCCCGCCTGATCCGGTGCAAACGGTGTCAGATATTTTCTTAATCCCTTCATGGCTGTTCCTCCCATCTATTCTCTGCTTCTGTCAAAGCCTCAAACAATCTGCGAACCCCTGCATAACCATAAGGCTGTCTGTCCTGATTCCACATGACATTCGGGCAGTTCTGATGATAATAAGCTGCATCCTTGCCAATGGCCATATTCACACCTGAATTCTCACCATCATAATACAGCATGGTCGGTTCCATGTTGGAATAAACTCTCGTCTCAGGACTTATAGCCGCCAGCTGCTTGATATAAATAAAATTCTCAGCGGTGATGGTGCCGTAAATCTCAGGCACCTTAAATCCGTATCGTACCAATGCCAGGGAAAGTTCGAAAGCATCGCCGTTCATACATTCCCCGACCGCAAAAGAGGCCTCCGGATACTGCACCCTAAAGGCATCCACTGCCTTCTGTGCGCTTTCTGCCGCTGCCTGATCATCAAAAGTCACACCCAGCACCTTGCCGAAGGCTCTGTACTGTCTGCCGATCTTGTCAATCTGATACAATCGGGTCAGTTCGATAAAAGGAATCTTCAATCTGTCATGAAAATCTTCCGCCGCAAATCTCGCCTCCGGATGCAGCACCAGATTGAAATTAGCTTCCGACATGGTCTGATATTCCTCATAATCCCTGCATGCAGAAATCTCATGAATGGTCTTCACGCCTGCCTGATGCAGTAGATCATATAGCTCACAATCATCCACAAGGGGTGAAAAAAAACCCAGCAGATTCACTACATTCCCCTTTTTCTTACGCGGTTCAAGCAAAGAATACAAAGACTGGCGAACATGTACCATCGGCGGCTTTCTGCCTTCACGGGTCAACGCATACATATAACATGGTCTCACAGGAAGACCTGCCGCCTCCTCGGCTTTTCGACAGACTCTCTCCATGTCTGTTCCCAAAAGTGCATCCACACAGGTAATGCAGATCATCACAACTGACGGCTTCTTCTCAAGGCTGTCACAGATCTCTTTCACTGCTTTCGGTATCTTCTTCAAATGACGCCCCGTAACAATATCCGTCTCGTCCATCATCAGATAAAAGAACCGCTGATCATATTCTCTCATAGAACTGATCAATGATGTATTTCTGCCGCAGCATCCCGGTGCCACGATCAGCATAATAGAATCAGGGATTGCCAGCCCTGCACGCTTGACGCCAAAACCTTCCGCACCCGGTGAATTAAAGGCCAGCGTAGCTGGAGAACTGTATATTAAATGTGCGCCGGAAATAAACTGCGGCGGGATATTCTCTCTTCCCATTGTCGCCAGCTCACCGACTGTACAAAAAAATGCATCCTGCATCATAATAAATTTCCTCCTCCGGATTTATTCGCCGTCCTGGGCTTTCTTCGCCTCATCTTCCAGAAGCAGATTGGCCAGATCAAAGAATCTCTGACTGATCTCGGAATCTCTGTCGCCTTCGATGACAGTCTTGCCCTGATCTTCATAGCGGATGATCTCATCACTTCTCGGAATCTCTCCCACAATCGGAATATGACTCTTCTCTGCAAAGGCCTGCACCTTCTCTGTCTCATTCTCCACATTGCGATGGTTCAGTACAATTCCGAAAATACGGGCATAGCTGCGATCTTCAAAATTTCTCACAGCGCTTGAAATATTATTGGCTGCATAAAGAGCCATCTTCTCACCGGATGTAACAATCAGTACCTTCTCCGCATAGCCCTCACGGATCGGTGCGGCAAATCCACCGCAGACAACATCACCCAGCACATCGTACAACACCACATCCGGCTTGTACGTCTCAAATAACTTCAGATCTTCCAACAACTGAAATGTTGCAATAATGCCTCTTCCTGCACAGCCAAGTCCCGGTGTCGGGCCGCCAGTCTCAATACAAAGCACACCGCCGAACCCTTCCTTTGAAATATCCTCAAGTCGCTCCGGCTCTTCGTCTTCTTCTCTCATAAAATTCATCACTGGTCGAAGCGGTTCACCCCCAAGCAGATTGATCGTTGAATCTGCCTTCGGATCACATCCGATCTGAATAACCTTCTTCCCCATGGCTGCAAAAGCTGCTGCCAGATTGGAAGTAATCGTTGACTTGCCAATGCCGCCCTTACCATAAACTGCTACCTTCAGCATATAAACCTCCATATATCAAAAGCTCCCATACCTGACGGTAAGGGAGCTTTTGATTATGTATACGAAAAGATAAACTATCTTCCCGATAATTTCCAGTTTACTATTCCTGCTCGGATATTCCTTGCCGTCAGAGTATGCTTTTATTCAATTGTCTTGAATTCTTTTTCTACTGTGACATTCGAATAGAGTACCGTTCTCCCAGCAGTCATTTCGTCTGTCTTTTACGCATTATAGCATATAATTATCAATAATGTAACCCTGGTTTTATCTATTATGCTGTATACATCTATTATTCCTCCCATCGGCTTTTTTCATTCTCACAGATACCATTCCATTTACAGCCTCCGCAGATTTCTTTCCTCTTCCCTGTCACCAAAAGTTGATTCTGCACTTTTTCAGTAAAATCATCGAAGGCTAACTGCTCACCATCTGCCAGACCGCAGGCCTCCAGCACAGCGTTGTCATATTTCTCGACCAAAGTCAGATCTGTACACTGCCCCTCCCGATTATTCGGACAGGCAGAACAGATTTCATCTGTCCCTACATACAGCTGTACATCCATCCCTTTCTGCAATTCATCCAATACTTCTTTCATATGCGCCGAAAAACCATCACTGTAACCTTCACCTTTAAAATAAGCAAGGCACATACCATGATGCGGTCTCAATAAAACCGGCCGAGCCAGCTTCTGCTTGTCTTTCACTTCTGCCATTTTCTTTCTCTCTTTCTGCTTTTCCCTGCATGATTTTATGATTACTGCATTACAGCAGCAATCCGACAATTCCCACAACGATTAGAATCGGGAATGCCAGATAGATCAGACCGCCCACAACCAATCCGATCAGAATAACCGGAAGCAGGACAATCGTCAGCAGGAATTTTGAAATTCCCCAGGCAGCTTTAATACCAAACATCAACAGTTTTCCAAAAACCGCAAAAAAACAAATAATAAATAACAACGTTAACATATGCTTCTCCCCTTCTATCTCTCATAATAACGATTTTAAAATTTTCACTTATTTCAAATAACCGGCACAGATAAATTAGCCGTTGCTGTAATGCTATGCTTCTATTATAATAAAGAGAGCAATAAAAATAAACTTTGAACATATAGAAATAACACTGTTTATTTCTCCGTTTTGGAGTATAAACCATAAAGAGGGATTTTACAATGGGAAGACAATCGACAAGAGCAAACAAAAACATCTACCAGATCTGCCGTGAAGAATGTGAACTGACAAGAGAAAAGGCCAGTGAAATGATGACCGGTGTTTCTGCTTCACGAATTGAAAAAATCGAATACAATCTTCAGGATCCGACACCTTATGACATTGTTCAGATGGCTGACTGTTATAAACGACCGGATCTCTGCAATTATTATTGTTCCCACAAATGTGAAATTGGCTATCGCTATGTACCTGAAATCGAAATGTCCGAACTTTCAAGCATCATTTTGGAAACAATAGCCAGTCTGGATGAGATCAATCCACTCACAGGCCGTCTGATCCAGATTGCCCGCGACGGAAAGATCACAGATGATGAAATTAAAGATTTTGCATTTATCAGCCACAAGCTGGACAAAGTGTCTGTAGCCATTGATGCGCTGAATCTATGGGTTAACAAAACCGCCAGCGAAAACAACATCAATATTGATATGCTGAATATTGAAAAAGAGAAACTGGATAAATAATCGATACAGTGGGCTGTCCGCCATTTAACTGAATATAAATCACAAACAATGTACAAAACTCTGAATAAATGCTATGATATAAAAAGCACTTTTTGCCGTATTTTGTTCTTAACATAAGGAGAGTTGATTATGTCCCACCAAAATCCCCCGGATGCCGCCCGGGTATCCCGGATTTTTTTCTATATTTTAATGTTTGCCATTCTCGGCTGGTTTACTTACATGCAGTTTTTCGGTGCCGATGAACGCCGACTGAATGTTAATTCAGATTCCATGATCTACACCGGTACTTTTACCTGGGAGAAGTCTGATGGAACCTCTGAAGAAATTACTGTCCCAGGGCGATATGATCTGCCTGTGGGTGAGACAATGGTACTTACCACACGTCTTCCGGAAGACTATCACGAGAATACCATGGCCATTCGTTCCTCCCTTCAGGATGTCAAATTCTATATCAATGGCACACTGCGCGCTTCTTACAACACCAGCGAGACACGACTGGCCGGCAAAAACTCTGCCAGCCGTTATATTTTCTGTGAGACTTCGGAGGCCGATGCCGGCAAAGAACTCCGCATCGAGCTGACAACCCATACTTATAATTATTCCGGTGTTGTCAATACGGTTCTCTGCGGTGACAAAACAGATATCTGGCTCACTATTTTGAATCAATACGGACCTGCAACTTATATTGCCCTTTTCATCTTTTTTACCGGTCTGGTAACGATCCTTTTCAGCCTGGCACTCGGCATGATCTATCATTCCAGTTTTGATATGGAATACCTTGGCTGGTGTATGATAATGGGCGGTGTCTGGATGATGGGAGAATCCAAACTGCGGCAGATATTAGTTCCAAATGCCTCCGCTCTGGGTTCGCTCTGCTTTGTCATGATTCTTCTGTGTCCGATTCCGATTCTGCTCTATGCAGACAGTATCCAGAAGCAGCTTCATCGCAGATTGTATACCATCCTCGGGGGTCTGGCGCTTTTGGATTTCGCTGTCTGTTCTATTCTGACATTTTTCGGCATTGCAGACTATATTGAAACGCTTCCAATCGGACAAATCATCCTTTGTTCGATACTTGTCGTTGTATTTATCCATTTGTTTATTTATATGCACAGCAGCCGCCGCAAATCAGACCGGCTTCTTCTTCTGGGGCTGTTGGCAGCCATCATATGTATCTCTATAGAAGCGATTTCTGTTTATTTCGTTACCAGCATATCCGGATTGTTTATCGGCATCGGCATGATCATCCTGCTTTTTGTCAATATCATCCGAACCCTCAGAAACCTTCAGGATATGGAATTGCACCGTCAGAAAATTGAAGTTGAAAAAAGCAAACAGCAAACAGAACGCATATCTCTGCAGATGATGCAGACCCTTGCAACAACAATTGAGGCCAAAGACGAATACACCCGCGGTCATTCTTACCGTGTGGCGGAATATGCCGCATTAATTGCCAAAGAACTCGGCTGGTCACAGGATGAAATCATCAACCTGAAACATGCCGCACATCTGCATGACATCGGCAAAATCGGTATCCCGGATTCTGTTTTAAACAAACCGACCCAACTGACAGAGGATGAAGATAATCTTCTGAAAAAACATACAATTATCGGTGCCGAAATCCTCAAAGATGTCACGCTGATCCCGCATGTTGTCGAAGTGACAAGAAATCACCATGAACACTATGACGGAAGCGGTTATCCTGACGGTCTTGCAGGCACTGAAATTCCGATTTATGCCCGTATTATCGCTGTTGCTGATTGTTACGATGCCATGAATTCCCGTCGCATTTACCGTAATGCTCTGTCTCAGGATGAAATCTATGAAGAGATTCTCAAAAACAAGGGCACACAATTCGACCCTGAAATTGCAGATATATTTCTGACATTGCTCACCGAAAATCAGATTCCGGATCTGGATGACTTTTCAGAAAGCAGCAGTACTTCTAATCTTGCGGATGACCATCGAACCATCAGCAAATTCATCTCGGATGTAGTGATCACAATTAAAGCACAGGAATATGCCAAGAACTACGACCTGCTCACCACACTTCCGATGCGAAATCTCGGTGAGCGCCTGACGGCGGAGCTGATGCAGCAATCCGACGGATACCTCATTTTCCTTGATATGGATAATCTGAAAAAGATCAATGATATCCACGGACACAAAGCCGGAGACCGGGCACTGAAACTATTGGGCAATCTATTGTCACGCTACTCCGATGAGGGCGTCGCCTGTCGATTGGGCGGCGACGAATTTCTGCTGTTTTTGCCGGAAGCAACTCATGATTCTGTCACAACACAAATGCAGGAACTCTTCGATCAGTTCCGTTTAGCCATTTCCAAAGATGTCGAAATCAGAAGTGCTACGCTTTCCGCCGGAATCTGTATGTGCACAGCCGGTGATAACTTTGAAAACTGTTACCAGAAAGCGGATAAAGCTTTATATTATGTCAAACAGAACGGTAAAAATCAGTTCTTCTTCTATCAGCAGATTGACCGTAAAGAACTTCTTACCTCCAGTACTGGCAAAGATCTTCAGCTCGTAGCCAAATCCCTGCGGGAAAGCGGCACCTACATCGGTGCCATGGATCTGAATTACCGTGACTTTGCCCGTCAATATGAGTATATGAGTCAGCTCAGTATTCGCAGCCAATGTCATTGTTATCTTGTGATGGTCACCATGGAAACAGCTGTCGACACGATTCCGAATATAGAAGCCATTGAACAGGCTCTGGAATGTATAGAAAAGGCTATCCGCCAGAAGATTCGCCGTGTGGATAGCTGTACCCGTTACAGTTCCATGCAGTATCTGATCATCCTGTTTGAACCGATTGAGACAGAAATACCGCATATTATGGATCGCATTTTCATGCAATATCGCCAGCAATGCGACAACACCGATTTCCGTCCAACCTATGAATATCTGGCGATTGCCGGAGAAAAACAGTAAAATTACACTATTTTTTCACTATTTTTTCACTATTTTTCATTACTTCATCGTCAACAGTTGTCTGATACTTTTCGAAGAAGAAACACAGCCTATCCGTAAGATTATTCTACAATAAGAAAACTATAGATTAAAAGAACTGCCTCTTGACCATTTTGGCCAAGAGGCAGTTCTTGTGACTATGAAGAAAATCCTATCTATCCTGTTTTCTCTTTTTGTTTGCAAATGCTTTTCCCATTAACACCACACCACTGCTAAATAACAGTGTAAACCAAAGTAATATATTACTGTTGTCTCCTGTTTTCGGTGTTTTTGCATTATCTAGTTTGGCTGCAGTCGTTTTAGATGATTTATTCTCCTTATCAGTAGTATCCTTCTTTGCAGTACTTGCAGCTTTAATTTCAAATTCAGTACTGCATTCACCATCTGTATACACAACAGTCAATGTGTGTTTACCAACAGATAATGTTTCAAGATACTCTTTCTTTAAATTTACTATTGTGGAACCTGAAACTGCTGTATACTTATCAGCATCAATCTTCGTTCCATCAACCTTTACTCCTGTAAATTTAGAAAATTCACCATTTGCACGGAAAGCAAGATTCTTATCACTGCTCTTTGTCCACTTACCATTTGCTCCTTCCAGGAACTTGTAATCCGGTGTTATAGTCGGTGGCGTTACTGTTCGAATGTATCCGCATACATTACAGGTTGTGTCTGCTGCATCATCATATACATGACCTGCTTTGTCTTTTACACTTCCTGCCTTATCTGTACAAGCAGCATCTGTGCATTCATGCCAGTGATCTGCATCATCATTGCTCCATGCTCCATATATATGTGTATGTACTGATGCATCGCTCTTACAAGTTGCTTCAATCGTCGTATCTTCGTCGGATGTTATGATAGTTACATTAAGCGTATTTTCATTTGGAAGTATAGCCACAACCGATCCTGATGTCACAACCCATTTATCAAAGTTTTTGATTTCTTTAGAATAGAGTGTTACTGCTTCATTTCGCTTGAATTTTCCCGGATTAGAGCTGCTATAGATGCTTCCGTTTACGACTGTTAATGTATGATCGACAGCAACGGATCCAATATCTTTATATGTAGCTACAACCCATGCATCAACACCTTTTGTTGTAAGGGTAGTTTTCGGTTTTGTTATATCTGCTACCGCTACCGTATCTTCTACTACAACCCATTTATCAAACTCTTTACCTTCTGGAGCTGGATTTGCAGTGATTTCTACTGTTTTATTAATTGCATATTTTCCAGTACCCTGACCATTAATTACGTTTAGATCGTATTTCAAAGCCCCCGGTGTTTCTTTATCTTTGTATGTAGCTCTAACAGTTACGTTTCCTCCTAATACCGTCATTTTTGTAACTTCGCTCTTTTCATCCTCGAACTTTACATTACTTGATGCATTGGGAACCCACTTGTCAAATTCTTTGCCTTTTTCAGGTGGGTTTGCAGTAATGGTAATCGTAGCATTTTTTGGTAACTGTATTCCATCTGGTGTTCCATTTTCAATCCATGTTATCCATGTCTTTGGTCCCCATATTGGAACAGTATAGATTATGGCTATACTTCTATTGTAAGATTTGGTGTCTTTATATCTTACTTCATAGTCTCCCGGAGATAGTCCAGTAACCTCTTTATCCGGGCAGTCTTTCCATGTTGTTGTTCCGACTTTTCGGTATTCCATTTCCGTTGTTGTTGCTAATATACGACCATCGTGGGCTCCTTCCTTTGTTGGCATGGCACCGGCTAATTGTCTTGGGCCATCTCGATCAGCTTTATCAATCGTCCATACAATATTCTTGTCTTCTGTAGTGCCATCAGACCAAATATAGCCTTTATTTAAACTAGCCCTGGCAGTGTAGGTACCTGCTTCTGTCGCTTTATGTCCGGTAAGTGTGCCGACAGATGAACCACCGCCATACACATCATGTAAATATACCCCAGTTTGTTCTTCTCCGTTATAAGTCAACTTTTTAGAATACACATTAGCTATCAGAAGAGTAGCTGGAGAAATGTAAACTTCTCCTTTTGGCATAACAAATGTTGTTGTCGTACTCTTCACATTCTTAAACTCCACATCTGTACTATTATCATCAACTACCCATTTCTCAAAAGCGTGTCCTTTCTTAAGATCCTTGAGTTTTACTGTAAGGACAGTGCCTGCTTTTGCTTTAGAAACAGGTTCACCTGCTGCATTCGTTATTTCAGCATTTTTGGCTTTGACGGTATATTCGCTGTCTTCTTCCCTTGGGAAGTTCACATAGATTTTTGTATAACTATTATCATCATCCCAGGCAACTTTCCAGATAGTGCCCTGATTAATTTTGACATCATCCTTTGTCAAATCAGGTGAAATGATAGCAGCATGATCTTTCCCAGCAATGGTAATACATACACTATAATCTTTTGTTGGATCATATGCTGCATCACTACCAATGTTTTTATCAATTTGATTTAACCCATTGTAATAATTAAGCCAAACATCATAGGCAGCACCCAGATTATGACCAACATACATGTTAGAAATACTGCCACTCCATTGATCTCTTGGCTTAAAGGTTACACCAACTGTATCTTTCAGACTTGGATAAGACACATAAACCTGTAGAGCGCACCCCCAACGGAACTTGCAATTCCAGTCCTGTATATACTTGGAATTTATTTTTACTTTACTATAAGAAGCGTCAAGGCTATACGCGTTCTTATCGTACTCAAAGTCATACATAACTGTATAGGCCTTATCAGAATTATATACGGAAGCAATCGGACCCTTTACTTTATCATACCCTTCATATACAATAACTTCTTTCAAAGTCATTTTATCTGATGGAGAATACGTAATTGATTTAAAATCATTGATATTTGTGATTTCAGTTACTGGCTTCAAATTCAGCTCTATCTCTTTAATTTTTTCAGGCGAAGCCGCTGGAGAGACTGCCGCTGGTGCTAACATCCTAACTGCAGGTTTTACTGTTTCCTGCATTGCAACACTTTCATCTGGCTTCGCTTCTTCTACCTGTTCATCCTGCATTGCAACACTTTCATCCGGCTTCACTTCTTCTACCTGTTCATCCTGCATTGCAACACTTTCATCTGGCTTCACTTCTTCTACCTGCTCGGTCTGCATTACAATGTCTTCATCTGATTGAACTTCTTCAACTTGATTGGCATCTTTTTGAGTATCGGCTTCATCTGCATAAGCTGTATTGATTGGCAATAACGTCAATATCATACAAAGCACAAGCATGATACTCATCCATCTTTTCTTTCTCATTTTCATTCCTCCATTTCTTATTTCTTTTCGTGGTTGCTAACACCAAAAAATATCAAAATTACCCGTTATTTATTTTAAATGAAACACTAAAGAATTGCACTAGCACTTGTGTTAGTAATCGACTGACAATCATAACTTTCAGCAATATACTCTCATAATAATCAAACATTTGCTCATCTGACTCTGGAAAAATAAAAACATTATCGCTTTAACGTAAAAACCATATTGTCTTTTTTTCAGAAAACTTATTCTGTTTTTCAACTTCTGTGATATAATGCTTTATTATAAAAATTCCCGTAACTGTTCAGAGCTAACCTCCAAAATGCTACGCATTTTATACCTGTTTTTTGA
>OLQY01000538.1_pt1 | contig 43625 bp, 41 predicted proteins | sample 1672851 | NCBI WGS metagenome assembly OLQY01 (sample SAMEA3136730, study PRJEB25190) | human gut metagenome | reverse complement strand
GATTGCCAGCACCATGCCAAACATGGTCAGTACGTTGATGGAGTATCCGGCCATCAGCATGACGGTGAAGGTGCCCAGCAACGCAATCGGGGCCACGATGGCGGGGATAAAGGTATAGCGAACGTTCTGCAAGAAAAGATACATAACGAGAAATACGAGTATCATCGCCTCAACAAAAGTATGAATTACTTTTTCGATCGAGATTTTCACAAAGGGCGTGGTATCAAAGGGAATGGAGTAGTGCATCCCCTCCGGCATAGCTTTACTCAGCTCTTCAAGACGCAGCTTCACCTGTTCAGCCGTTTTTACTGCATTTGCACCCGGTGCAAGCTGAATTGCCGCCCCGGTTGATTCCTGTCCATTTTCCCGGGTAGAGAAGGTGTAAGTCTGCGGCCCCAGTTCGAGGCGGGCAACGTCCGAGAGCACCACCCGTGAACCGTCCCGGTTAGACTTTAACGTAATATTGCCAAACTCTTCCGGCGAACTTAGCTGACCTTTTACCAGCAATGGATAGGTGACCATCTGACCTTCTACCGCAGGCGAGTCGCCCGTGCGGCCGGGAGAAACCTGGGCGTTCTCTGCCGTTATGGCATTGCTGATATCCGTGAGGGAAAGGCTGTACTGATTTAATTTATTCGGATCAACCCACACCCGCATGGCGTTCTCAGCCCCAAAAAGCTGAACACGACCAACCCCCTCTATGCGACGCAATTCTTCCATCATATTACGGGATAAATAATTGCTAAGGTCGCTTCCGGACATTTTTCCGTCTTTTGAGGATAGACCGACAATCATCAGAAAGCCAGAAGATGATGCCTCAACGTTGAGTCCGTTCTGTCTTACAATCTGCGGAAGACGTGGCTCAACAATCTTGATGCGGTTCTGTACGTCAACTTGGGTCAGATCCGGATCGGTACCAGGAGCGAAGGTAACGGTAATCGACGCAGACCCCGTGGTGTCGCTTGATGATTCAAAGTAGAGGAGATGTTTTACCGATGACAACTCACGCTCAATCAGGGCAATCACATTGTTATTCATCATCTCAGGCGTCGAGCCGGGATAGGTGGCATAAATACTGACGCTCGGTGGCGCAACCGACGGATAGCGGGCTATCGGCAGTTTGGGGATGGCAATAAGCCCAAAAAGTATGATGAAGACGTCTATCACCCAGGCGAAAACAGGGCGGTTAATAAAAAACTGAGGCATACGATATCCTGAATAAAAGTAAAAGCGCCGGTTACTGCTCTGCACCTTGTGCCAGCTGTAATGCCATGCCATCCTGCAGGCGGTTCATCCCCTGGATGATTAACCGATCACCCGTTTTCAGTCCCTGCCGGACGTAGTAATCAGCTCCGATGGACCCTCCCAGTTCAACGGTCACGGCTTTAGCTTTGCCTTCCTGATTGAGCCATACCTTCGCTTTATCATTTTCATGTACCACTGCTTCACGAGGGACTGTCACACCGTCGTTGGTGAGCACATGTGTTATTTTCGCCTGGATGTACATGCCCGGAAGTAGAATTCGCTGAGGATTATCGACAAGCAGACGCATCACGACATCGCCGGTACCTGCATCCACGCTGACCCCGGTAAAGAGGATTTCTGCTTTATTACTGAAGGGCTTTCCGTTAGCCGAGAGGATCGTCGCCTGTACCTTGTTCTCCACTCCGGACTGGTAGTCATATCCTGATGCCAAAAAATTTTGCTGGGCGGCAGGCTGGCGGACATCGACATAGACCTTATCTATCTGCTGTACCGTCGCCAGTGCCTGCGTATCGCCTGCACTGACCAGCGCACCTTCGGTAATGAAATTCTGATCAACACGACCGCCAATAGGTGTTTTCACCGTCGCATAGGCCAGATCAAGCTTTCGACGCTCAAGCGTGGCACGCGCTTCTGCTACTGTGGCTTTGGACTGGTCAGCGGCAGAGACAGCGTCTTCATAATCCTGCTGACTGATGGCACCTGTGCGGATCAGGCTGGACAAGCGGTTCACCTTTGCCTGCAACTGTCGGTAACCTGCCTGCGCTTTTTTTAGTGACGCGGCAGCACTGTTTACATCTGCTTTGAAGGGGGCGGGATCGATCTGGAAAAGGGCCTGCCCAGGTTTCAGCTCACTACCCTGATTGAATTTCATTTCCGTAACGATACCGCTGACCTGTGGCCGTATTTGAGCTATGCGGTATGGCGCAACCCGTCCGGGAAATGTCTGCTCATACACCACAGTACCAGCAGTGAGAGTATGAACGGTGACGCTGGCAGGCATTTCTTGCGTCTGCTCCGCAGTATTGGTTGCTGAGTCGCAGGCTGTTAACAGTATCATCAGCAGAAGCAGAGATGAACTTCTGATTTTCGTTTTATGTTTTAGCATCATTCCGTTTATTTTCCTGATAATCACAAAGCGCGTTATGCTAAAATTATTATATAAGTCATATGTTTACATTGTATGTAGGTTATGTTGAGATTGTGTGTGGACGGCGCGAAATGACCGATAAGGTGGTGCGATAATGAATAACATCAAGGTGTTGTTAGCAGAAGACGAGAATGGAATTGCCGAAATTCTTATGGCTTATCTGGCAAAGGAAGGCTTTAACGTCGTACGTGCAAGGGAGGGAAAGGAAGCATTGTCACTGTTTTATTCCGAAGCGCCGTCGTTCGTTATTCTTGATATCCGCATGCCGCTTATGGATGGCTGGCAGGTACTCGCACAGATAAGGAGAGAAAGTGATGTGCCGGTTATAATGCTCACCGCCTTGGACGCTGATGTTGATAAAATACAGGCGCTGCGAACCGGCGCAGATGATTACATCGTTAAGCCCTTCAACCCTGCAGAAGTGGTTGCCCGAGTACACGTTATTCTGCGTCGTATGCCATATTACCATTCTGATAAAGACCAGCAGTCGTACAGTACCCGAAACATAGAAGTAAACCAGCTTAACCACGCAGTGATCATAAAAAATACACAGACAGATATTGGCAATCAGTTAACGTCGACAGAGTACAAAATATTGCTGCATCTCATCCGTTTTCCCAAACGCGTTTTTTCTCGCCAGGAAATCATGGAACATTGTCTGCCTGAGGGTGATGCCAGTGAACGAACAGTTGACAGTCATATCAGTAAATTACGAAAAAAAATAGAACAGGCAGGTTTAGCATTGGTGCCTGAAAGCATTCGCGGCTTCGGTTACAGGTTGGGTGACTGAAATGGCCAGAAGAGGGATCCGTTATCAGTTGTTTATCCTGACATCAAAAGTGACCATCTGCACGCTTGCGCTTTTGTCCGTAGTGTACGGCACTTATATCACCGTGTTTGCCGATGGACGTAACGAATACAGTTGGATCCCCACAGTGCATGACTGGGTTCTGACGCTGATTTCAGGCATACTTTCTTCTGTAGTCGCATTAGGGTTCGCCTGGTTGTTCGCAAGAAAAGTTATCACCCCTCTCAATTCTGTAGCCCTTAGCGCCCGTAAAATAGCCGAAGGCCAGCTAAGCGAAAGGGTGGCTCATAATGCAGACGAAATCTTCGAAACCAGTTCGCTGATAAACGATTTTAATTCCATGGCAGATAAGCTGGAAATCATGTCAAATGAAATGAAAAAATGGAATGCCGCCATCGCGCACGAACTGAGAACGCCCATAACGATCCTGCAGGGTCGCATCCAGGGGATTCGGGAAGGAGTTTTTGAAGCAAGCGATCAGCAGTTCGAAATATTGCTGGATCAGGCAAAAGGATTATCGAGGCTGATAGACGATCTGCGCGTACTAAGCCTCTCGGACAGCGGCCAGTTATATCTTTATCGTGAAAGTATTCAGCTTGACCAGTTGATTGCAGAAACCATGACGCTTTTTGCGGATGATTTCTGCTCACGGGAAATCATCCCCGTGATTGAAACTGAAACTATTTCCGCATTCCTGGATAGATTTCGTTTTGTGCAGGTGCTGACTGCGTTGTTGGGTAACGCTATCAAATATTCTGATCCTGGCCAACTTCTGGTAGCCTGTAGGGTGAAGGGCTACCTTATCTCCATAATTGTTGAGGACGAAGGCCCGGGTATTAACGCAAAGGATGCTGATAAAATCTTTAACGCTTTTTATCGCACCGATAGCAGTAGAACAAGTGAAAGCGATGGGTCCGGACTGGGGCTGGCCGTTGTTAGCTCTATTATTAGAGCACACGGCGGAAGTGTGAAATATCGCACAAGCAGCCTTGGCGGAAGCTGCTTTGAAATTGAATTACCGATTGTAAGAAGGTAATTTTGGCCTGTGATAACTGCGGTATCCCAATACTGATTAGTGCAGATAACATCAGGCGGGAAAAATCCTAGGATCTTCTTATATGAAGATAAATGAATCAAGAACCCGAAGGTCCTCTTAATTGTTAAGCCGCGCTAATCCATGCCGGGGGCTGTCGTTGTACCCGCCCCCAGGAAGTAAGCAAACTGGATGTTCATCATGTCTGTTGGCTCAAGAAAGCGGCTGTTACGCAAGGGGCCGGCATCCACAGACACAAACCCCAGCCGTTCAGCCAGTTCTTTCACCACGGCTTTTGCACCATCATTGATCTCCCCCCTGAAAACAGCGCCAGTCTAAACTGAAGTAACCGATATCACTGACCCTGACCCCGAATATGCTCCAGTCATAATCAGGAATAACCGGCTTCATGTTGGCTGCATATTCAGGCAACCGGCAGACTTTTCAGCAAATTCAGATGGCGTCATCCAGCCCAGCGCAGAATGGGGACGTCTCTGGTTATAGTGTATGCGCCAAGCCTCGATTTTGCACCGTGCATCCTCCAGGGACATGAACCAGTTTTCGTTCACCGTTTGGAGTAATTCTTTTCGACCAGTGCGCTTTGAATAAACTGGCTTACCCATGCCATTGTGATTTTAAACATCATTAAAATTATAGCCATTGACGCATTGTAATTATAAACCATAAAAATCAATGAATTACAACGTATGGTGTGGGGGTTGATAAAAGTCAATATTTTTTTGATTGGAATTGCTGATTGTTTTTTGATTTATTAATAGGTGCACATCCATAAAACAGTCTCAATCAAGTTGTAAAAATATGTATATTTAATCTGGGAATAGTATTCTTTGACGCCGACAGCATTGATGAATTCTTTTATAGAGTTTATCCCTGACGCCTTAAATATTGCGGCTTCCGGTCAGTCGAAGTTTCTATTCACAGTTGTAGCGATAGGCATCGCATAACGCTTCTTATCGTCTGCAGATTTACTGTTGGTTTATTGATACAAAACTCACTCTGACAAGGAAATGGCAATGAAAAAGGTTCTTCTCTCTGCAGCAATGGCAACGGCATTTTTCGGTATGGCAGCGGCAAATGCGGCTGATACCAATGTTGGCGGCGGCCAGGTTAATTTCTTCGGTAAAGTAACCGACGTATCTTGTACTGTTTCCGTAAACGGCCAGGGCAGCGATGCTAACGTTTACCTCTCTCCGGTGACCTTAACTGAAGTGAAAGCGGCAACAGCCAACACCTACCTGAAACCTAAATCTTTCACCATTGACGTGTCTGATTGCCAGGCGGCTAACGGCGACAAACAGGACGACGTGTCTAAACTGGGCGTGAACTGGACCGGCGGTAACCTGCTGGCTGGCGCAACGACCGAGCAGCAGGGCTACCTGGCTAACACCGAAGCTTCTGGCGCGAAAAATATTCAGCTGGTTCTCTCCACCGACAGCGCGACTGCGCTGACCAACAAAATCATCCCGGGCGACAGCACTCAGCCTAAAGCAACTGGCGATGCTTCTGCCGTTCAGGATGGCGCGCGCTTCACCTACTACGTTGGCTATGCTACCAGCACCCCGAATACCGTAACTACCGGTGTGGTTAACAGCTACGCGACTTACGAAATTACCTACCAGTAATTATCGTCTGAAAATAAACCGCCTTGATTGAGGCGGTTATATGCATTGATAAAGCGGCAGCTGCTGCCGATTATTTTCCCCGTCTGAGGTCAGCATGAAGCGTATTGCCCTTTGTTTCTGTTTCATTTTTAGTTTTGCGGCCCATGCCAATAATATTATTGTTAACGGCACCCGCTTTATTTATCCAGGAAATGAAAAAGAAATAACGGTACAGCTTTCGAATACCGCCGATCGCCCGGCGCTGGCGCAGGCCTGGCTGGATAACGGCAACGCCGACGCCACGCCGGATACGATTACCACGCCATTTATTATTACCCCGCCAATATCCCGCGTGGATGCTAAAAGCGGGCAGACCTTACGTATTAAGCTTGGCAGCAGCGCCGGGCTTGCCAAAGATAAAGAGACGCTGTGGTGGCTTAATCTGCTGGAAATACCGCCGGTAGAGGCTAATCAAAAAAATGAAGGACAGAACATCCTGCAGCTGGCGATTCGTTCGCGCTTTAAGTTTATCTACCGCCCGACCGGACTGGGCAACCGCGACGCTGCGCCGGAGAAATTAGCGCTTTCGGCCAGCGGCAGCAGCCTGTCGGTCAGCAACCCTACGCCATTTTATCTCACCGTAAGCCGTATTTCCCGCGACGGCGGCAAGGCCCTGAACGGCAAAACGGTGATGCTCGCTCCACAGTCCAGTCAGACCGTAGCCCTCTCTTCTGCCGTGAGCAGAGGCGAGACCCTGACGATTAATAACATCAATGACTATGGCGCAGATGTGGCAGTGAAAGTAGCCGTTAAATAAGGGACACTATCATGAAGCAGAGGACCATCTGCCCGGGAAGGTTAAGTTCGGCGATCGCTATGGCGCTGCTCTGCTTTCCGCCATTTTCCAGCGGACAGGAAAGCCCGGGAACGGTATACCAGTTTAACGACGGTTTTATCGTTGGCAGCCGGGAAAAGGTCGATCTGTCACGCTTCTCCGCCAGCGCCATCTCTGAGGGCACCTATTCCCTCGACGTCTACACCAACAGCGAGTGGAAAGGGCGCTACGAGCTGCAGGTCACCCGCGATAAAGACGGCAACATGGGGATCTGCTACACCAAAGAGATGCTCGAGCGCTACGGCATTGCCGCGGAAAAGCTCAATCCGCAGCTGGGGAAGCAGGAAGGCTACTGCGGACGGCTGAAGGAGTGGCGTAACGAAGAAAACGTTAAAGACAACCTGATTCAGTCCTCCCTGCGGCTGGAAATTTCCGTGCCGCAAATCTACGAAGATCAGCGCCTGAAAAACTATGTCAGCCCGGAGTTCTGGGATAAAGGCATTGCGGCGCTGAACCTCGGCTGGATGGCCAACACCTGGACCAGCCACACCTCGGGGAATAACGGCTCCGATAACAGCAGCGCCTATCTGGGACTTAACGCCGGTCTCTCCTGGGACGGCTGGCTGCTCAAGCATGTCGGTAACCTGAACTGGCAGCAGCAGCAGGGCAAAGCGCACTGGAACAGCAACCAGACCTATCTCCAGCGGCCGATCCCGCAGCTCAACTCGATCGTCAGCGGCGGGCAGATTTTTACCAACGGCGAATTCTTCGACACCATTGGCCTGCGCGGGGTCAACCTTGCGACCGATGACAACATGTTCCCTGACGGAATGCGCTCCTACGCGCCGGAAATTCGCGGCGTGGCGCAGAGCAACGCCCTGGTAACGGTGCGTCAGGGCAGCAACATTATCTATCAGACCTCGGTACCGCCGGGTCCGTTTACCCTGCAGGACGTCTACCCCTCCGGCTACGGTAACGACCTGGAAGTCTCGGTTAAAGAGGCCGACGGCTCGGTGCAGGTCTTTAGCGTTCCCTATGCCTCGGTGGCGCAGCTGCTGCGTCCGGGGATGACCCGCTATGCGCTGTCGGCCGGTAAGGTCGATGACAGCGGGCTGCGTAACAAGCCGATGCTCTACCAGGCGACCTGGCAGCACGGCCTGAATAACGTCTTTACCGGCTATACCGGCGTCACGGGCTTTGACGATTACCAGGCGTTCCTGCTGGGGACCGGGATGAATACCGGCATCGGCGCGCTGTCGTTAGATATTACCCAGTCCCGGCTGAAGAGCGACACCCTCGACGAGAGCGGCCAGAGCTACCGCGCCACCTTTAACCGCATGTTTACCGATACCCAGACCAGCATCGTGCTGGCGGCCTATCGCTACTCCACCAAAGGCTACTACAACCTGAACGACGCGCTGTACGCCGTCGATCAGGAGAAGAACCGCAGCAGCAGCTACACCCTGTGGCGGCAGAAAAACGGCATGACCTTCACCGTTAACCAGAACCTGCCGGACGGCTGGGGCGGCTTTTATCTCAGCGGCCGGATCTCCGATTACTGGAACCGTTCGGGCACCGAGAAGCAGTATCAGCTCAGCTACAACAATATGTTCGGCCGCCTCTCGTGGTCCGCCAGCGCGCAGCGCGTTTATACGCCGGACAGCTCCGGCCACAATCGCGACGACCGCGTCTCGCTTAACTTCAGCTATCCGCTGTGGTTTGGTGAGAATCGGACCGCTAACCTGACGTCGAATACCTCGTTTAATAACTCTCGCTTTAGCAGTTCGCAGATTGGCATCAACGGTTCGCTGGATAGCGAGAACAACCTCAACTACGGCGTCTCGACCACCACCGCCACCGGCGGCCAGCACGATGTCGCGCTGAACGGAAGCTACCGCACGCCTTGGACCACCCTGAACGGCAGCTATAGCCAGGGCGAGGGATATCGCCAGAGCGGCCTCGGTGCCAGCGGGACGCTGATCGCCCATCGCCAGGGCGTGGTGTTCTCGCCGGAAAGCGGCAGCACGATGGCGCTTATCGAAGCGAAAGATGCCGCAGGCGCGATGCTGCCTGGCTCGCCGGGCACCCGCGTCGACGGCAACGGCTACGCCATCCTGCCGTATCTGCGCCCGTACCGGATTAACTCCATCGAGATCGATCCGAAGGGCAGCCATGACGATATCGCCTTCGATCGTACCGTGGCCCAGGTGGTGCCGTGGGAAGGCAGCGTCGTGAAGGTGTCGTTTGGCACCACGGTGCAGAACAACGTGACGATTATGGCACGCCAGGCGAATAGCCAGCCGCTGCCGTTCGCTGCCAGCATTTTCGACCCGAGCGGCAAAGAGATTGGCGTGGTCGGCCAGGGCAGCATGATGTTTATCAGTGACGCCAGCGTTCAGCACGCGACCGTTAAGTGGAGCGGCGGGCAGTGCACGGTGGAACTGGGCAAGGCAAAATCAAAGGAAAGGGTATGTCGCTGAGTAAACAACTGACGCTTTTTATTGGCCTGATGGCGCTGGGGACCACCTCCGCCTGGGCCGCCTGTACGCGCCTGTCGCAGTCGACGGTGAACCTGGATATGGTCGTCGGCAGGGTTGTGGTTCCGCCCGATCTGCCGGTGGGCTCGGTGATTGTTTCCCGGGACTGGACGATGAGCGCGCCGGGTGGGGCCAGCTACAGCTGCACGGCCGGCACCAACCGCTTTGCGGCGAAGATCGTCTCTACCGGTTCGACCGATCTGGGCAATAAGGTCTACTCCACCAACGTGCCCGGTATCGGCATGCGCTTTAGCCGCGGCGGCGCGACGGTGAACATCACCTATCCAGACGTTTTCTCATCCACCATCACCCGGACCACCAACTACTCGCTGGAAGGGTCCCGCTTTACGCTGGAGATCATTAAAACCGCCGCGGTCACCGGCAGCGGTACCCTGGCGGCGGGGAAATATACCTCCTACGACTGGGAGCTGGGCAGCAACCCGATTCTGGAAACCTACCTCAGCGCCAATGCGATTACCGTGGTTTCACCCTCCTGTACGGTACTCAGCGGTAAGAATATGAACGTTGACGTCGGGACCATTAAGCGCAGCGATCTGAACGGCGTCGGCACCTACGCCGGCGGCAAAAATTTTAATATTGAGCTGCAGTGCAGCGGCGGGCTGAGCACCACCGGCTATGCCAATATCGAGGCCTCTTTCTCCGGTACCCTTGCGACCGGCACGACCCTCACCGGTGGCGCGCTGCTGAATGAAAAGGCCGGCAGCTCTATGGCTAAAGGGATTGGGATTCAGGTGCTGAAAGGCGGCGTGCCGGTTGAGTTCAATAAGAATTACAACGTCGGGACCTTAAGTAACCAGGAAACGCGCTACATCACTATACCTTTCCTTGCGCGTTTTTATCAGTACGCGGCGGCCACCAGCACCGGCGAGGTTGAATCTCACATGATCTTTAACCTGACGTACGATTAATTCGGGAGGCGGGGATGAAGGACAATGGATCTAAGAACGGCGGCAAACGACTTGCCGGCCTGCTGGCGATGAGCGGCCTGCTTGTTGCCTCTTCCGCCGCGGGTTTTATGACCAACTACGATAACGGGCGCGTGGATTTTGCCGGCCGGGTAACGGATATCTCCTGCAGCGTGGCGCTTAACGGCGGCCATAATGCCGGCAGCGGCAGCGTCTGGCTGGCGCCGGTGAGCCTGGCGGAGGTGCACGATCGCGGAGCCGGGGCCTTTATGAAAGCGCAGCCTTTTACCCTGGAGCTGTCGAACTGCCAGCTGCGTCACGACGGCGGTGCGGCGGACCAAAGCGAAGTCCGTTCGGTGAACGTTCGCTGGATTGACGGGTTTATGGTCAATACCGTCAACAATGAAAATGCGGGCTATCTGGCGAACACGCTGCCGGACGGCGCGCGTAACATCTATCTGGCGCTGTCGACCAATGACAACAATACGCTGGATAAGAGCAATAAAATTGTCCCGGCAGACCCGCTGCAAAACCGGGTGCAGATTAAAGAAAAAGCGGTGGATGGCGGGATATTTACTTATTACATTGGCTACGTTACGCCCGTGCCGGAAAAAGCCACCAGCGGTCCGTTGACCAGCTGGGCGACCTGGGAGTTAGTTTATAATTGAGTGATTGATTGACTTTATTGCGCGAATGTTAATATTGATGCCGGAATGCTCCGGCATTTTTTTAAACCTTGATATCTTCTTTGACCAGTTGTTCAATGCTGACTTCCTTCCAGTAGTGTCCCTGAATAGCAAACCACTCCATGCCCTGTAACCACTTTTTGTGCGCTTCGCTTTCTACGCCTTCAATAATCACATTATGGTGGTTACGGGAAAGAAAGGTGATCAGCGCATCCATCAACGGTCGGCCAGAATCTTTTTGCATTAAATGCCAGAAGAAGTCTTTATCGATTTTGACATAATCAAAATGGTAACTTCGAATCGCATTAATACCCGCATTGCCTGAGCCAAAATCATCGAGCCAGAGCGTCGTACTTTGCGGATCGCTCCAGGTAGCAAGAGCGTTGTTCAATAATTTATTCGATTTTTCTGTTACCTCAAAGTGAACGCAGCCAATGTGGTCAACGAGGTTTTTAATCTCCGGTCTTAGCAATATGTTGAGTATATGGTCATCAACATTGATTGTTGCAGAGATGCCATTTTTATTAAACCACTGTTTATGTTTTTCAATGAGCGCCAGCTGCTCCATAAATATGCTCTCGCGCAATCCCGTATTGGCATAGCGGAAGACGTTTTCTGGAGAGATAGACAGGCTATCGAAACGACTCAGGCACTCAACGGCGATGAGCGTATTTTTTGGGGAAAACATCTTTTGAAAGACATAACGAACGGATATATCGTTACGTGATAAATTATGATTGGAAAAAAGAGTCGCGTTCATTATCTCTCGTCAAAAATAAGTTCGTATGTAAGGAGGGGATAATGTTATTATAGGTGAGATTTATGTCGGTGGGAATGATTATTAAAGGAAGGTTGCCAATTAATTATCGGCTTTTGATTGACCACCCACATATTCTGGCTTCAGCACCGATACATATTGACTATCCTTTTGTTCATTATCCGCGAGTTATTCATCCCCAGTTTCTTCATAATATGTACCTTATGGCTGTGTACCGTTTTGTGATCAATATCGAGGAGTAATGCGATTATTTTATTGTTGTTGCAGGCAATGATTAACTCCAGAACCTGAAGTTCCCTGGCGGTTAGCGTACGCCGGGTACATAATCCCTGGCAGCCATCGGCGGTTAAAGGTCTGTTGATGATGGCAGAGAAATCTGATAAAGAGGATTTCTCATTTAAAATCAATAAATTATCAATACAAAGCAGCTCCCGAAACAGTCTGGAGAGGTCGCTTTTTACAATTAAAACCAGCAAAGCGCAGTGCGTAAGACGCTTGCGTAGGGAGTTAAGCAATGCGACTGTTGTGGCTGCAGAGATATCCTTATGAATAGTGTTGACAATAACGGTAGTGGTCGATGGTGTGATGACTCCCTTAACAATATCCAGGAAGTTAAGGGTGGTGATGTTTTTTTCGTTATCAACCATATAATCGTGGATTGATTGTCCGATGATATTGTCGTCAGTATAAAGTAATGTGTTTTTCAATGGGTTAAAATTTCCTGTTGACTATTTTTATCATAAAAAATGTCTTGCGTACTATCGAATTAATATTGATTTAGATTAAAGTTATTGTGTTTTTTTTGAAGCTGTATTTTGTCAAGTAAATTAATCCAAAGTCCGCCTGTTTTTTATTTTTCTATCAATTATCAATTTGACAATTATTTCCTCTATCTCCTCTTTTTTTTCTTCACTTTCATAATAAAACATGCAAGATACCCTGAATCCTGTTGCATTACATTGTTTGTGGTTATTTGTTTCTGATATATGTTTTATTTTTAAACTAACAAGGATTTGTCCGTACTCCCCAAGATTTAATTCTGAATTTTCAAGTTTATTTCCACTTCTAATAAAGCTATGCAAAGGTTCCAAGGATATAAATGAGCAACCACCTTCTGATATATCATTCAAGTGATATTTATAAATAGTGCCACTTCTGTATCTTCCAGAGCAATAAAACTGACTTTCGTACCTAACGTTAATTCTTGGTGATGTCCTTCGTTGTAGTATTGATAATGATTCAGGGATAATGAAGCATAGAGGATTGTTTGTATTGCTTTTGTCAGTGATTCGATTGTTGGTTGTGAATTCTATTTTCCCTAATGGGCTGTAAATGATAAAATAAAAAATGCTCTCTTTAGGAGGGCCTGGATGAGAGGTGGATGGTTTTATATAGAAAAAATTGTCTTCTATTTTTTTTAGTGTCGACTGGTGTTTCATACCATTATAATAGAAGTACAATTTAGATTGAATCCTGAGTTCATCTCTCAGAATTGCAATGATTTCATATCTGGACTTTTTAGAAACTCCTTCAGACATATTGATTCCCTTATTCAAAAAAATTAATTTATTATCCCACAATGGAATCATATTTATCTTACAATAACGATGGTTACACCTATTGTTTAATCATAAAAAATAGAAAGAATCTATTGATTGTTTATTGACATTGAAGCACTACCTTGGGTTGCGATTCTAATGAATCGTTTTATTAAAAATTTTCTTGTCCGCTGATAGTGGCTGAATAGCTGAGTCTAATACAGCTACACTTTTGCCAGACCATTCTTCCCTCCGGGGAGTGGGCTGGCATTTGCAAAAAAATACCGTAACTTTTTCAGCAACTGCCACATTGAATGGCGCTAAGGGTTGCGGGTTATCATGTCATGAAGCGCCTGTCATAACCGCTCAGCGTGGTTCATCCACGCTGAGTATAGTGTCGGATAAATCACTCAGAGCCTCGGGTTCGGGTTCTGCTTCAGCCAGAGCAGTGTTTCCCGGTTTTTGGATTATGTAGCTATCGGTGATTAACGTGATGAATTTTGCCCGCCGGTACGTGTCTTTAATTAAGGTGTTTCAGCAGGCAGATGAATTGCGTCCAACTTTCGCTTAATAGCTGATTTTTCTAGTACCGCTGTGCAGCGCTTCGGCTCTTTGCCAGACTAACCCGGCTTGCGGCAATCAGCGCCGGACAGTGCCTGCATGTAATGTGCATCCCGTTTATGAGACGACAATAAGTCAGTCCGCCTGGTGCTGATTATTCTGGCCGGTTTTGTAATCTGAGTGTCATGTACATGATCCAACAGGAAATGGTGTGACGCTCAATACTTCTCAGGTCAGTTACTACATGACTCAGCGTAAGAAAGGTGTAACCCAGCATATCTCTGCCATGAAGGCCGGTATCTCTGTCGGCTCCGGTCGCCGGATCGAAAAAGATCAGTGGTCAAAAGCCGGTGCTCGTCACTGGCGGACGCGTAAAGATCTTCTTGAAGCCGTATGGGACAGCATGATTGTTCCCCTGCTGAAGGAGAGACCCGCTCTGATGCCGACTACTCTGCTGGAAATGCTGCAGGATAAATATCCCGATCAGTACCCCAACAGTCTCCGCAGGACAATGCAACGGCGGGTCCGTGAATGGAAGTTGCAGTACGGTGCTGAGCAGGAGGTCATGTTCCGCCAGCAGCATCAGCCCGGCCTGCGTGGCCTGTCGGACTTTACCGAACTGAAAGGTGTAGTTGTCACCATCGCCGGTAAGTTGTTGGCGCATAAGCTGTATCACTTCCGCCTTGAATGGAGCCACTGGAGCTGGACGCGGGTCGTGCTGGGTGGTGAGAGCTTCTCTGCTTTAGCTGAAGGCCTGCAGGAAGCCCTCGGGTAACTGGGGGGCGTACCTGCGGAGCACAAAACAGACAGTCTGCGGGCGGCATGGAAACAACAGGGTGAAGACGGGTGCTGTGAACTGACGGAGCGTTATGCCGCACTCTGCCAGCATTACGACATGCAGGGAGTACATAACAATGCAGGTCGGGGTCACGAAAATGGTTCGGTTGAAAGCGCCCACGGTCACCTGAAAAGGCGGATCCGCCAGGCGCTGATACTGCGGGGCAGTAACGACTTCAGCACCCTGGAAGAATACCAGGTCTTCATCACCCAGCAGGTTATGCGGCACAACCGCAACAATCAGGATCTGGTTAAGGAAGAGCGTCCTCATCTGAAGCCGCTGCCGCTTCGTCGCAGCGCCGACTACGACGAACTGACAGTGAGGGTCAGTAGCAGCAGTACCATCAACGTGAGGCATGTCGTCTACAGCGTGCCTTCCCGGCTTGTTGGCCAGCTGTTACGGGTCCGCTTATGGGACGATCGTCTGAGCTGCTATGTTGGTCACAACGAGGTCATGAGCTGCCCCCGGGTCAGGCCAGAAAAAGGGAAGACGCGGGCCCGGCGTATCGACTTCCGGCATGTGATCGACAGCCTGGCAAAAAAGCCCGGCGCGTTCTGTCATGCCACGCTGCGAAATGACATCCTGCCGGACGATGAATGGCGGAGGCTGTGGCGTCGCCTGTGTAACCATCTGAAACCTGACATGGCGGGCAGACTGATGGTGCATGCCCTGAAACTGGCGGCAGGATATGACGATATCTCGGTTGTGGCCAGAGGTATGGATCAGATGCTGAACACCCCGGGAGAGGTGGATCTGCACCGGCTGATGCGCTTCCTGGGAATAAAGGAAAAGGAGCTGCCGGCGGTCAGCGTGGTGCAGCATAACCTGAGCAGTTATGAACAACTGCTGCGTGGCAAGGGAGGTCTGCAGTGAGCAATATCTACCACCTTGAACGCAGTCTGCGTAAACTACGCCTGACACGTGTTGGCGCGGAATAGCATGCCCTGGAAAAGCGAGCGCTGGCGGAAGGCTGGACCCCGTCGCGTTATCTGCTGACGTTATGCAATGAAGAGCTGCTGTGGCGCGAGAGCGAAAAGCTGCGCCGCTATAAAAAGGAAGCCCGGTTGCCGGTGGCCAAAACGCTGAGCGAGTACGACTTCAGCCAGGTGCCGGAACTGAATGGCGCTCAGTTCCGACAGCTCTGCGAAACGACAGACTGGGTTGATGCGGGTGAAAACGTCCTGCTGTTCGGCGCCAGCGGGCTGGGGAAAAGCCATCTGGCGGCGGCGATCGTGGATGGCGTAGTAGGCCAGGGCTACCGGGCCCGGTTCTACAGCGCCGGAGAGCTGCTGCAGGAACTGCGTAATGCTAGGGCCCAGTTGAAACTGAATGAGCTGTTACTGAAACTGGATCGCTACCGGGTGATAGTGGTGGATGACCTTGGTTATGTCAAACGCGATAACGCCGAAACGGGCGTACTGTTCGAGTTAATAGCGCATCGCTACGAATGCGGGAGCCTGGTGATCACCAGTAACCATCGGTTCAGCACGTGGGGCAGCATCTTCGTGGATGAGACGATGGCGGTGGCGGCAGCAGACCGGCTGATCCATCACGGATATATGTTCGAACTTAAGGGAGAAAGTTACAGGAAAAAGACGGCGAAGGCAGTAACCAGCGCGGCTTAACGCCGCACTAAAGGATGCGGCCAGCATAGTTGGTGCCAGTCGGCAAAACTAGTTGACGTCTAATACCCGTTATTTCTTTGATTTTTACTGCCAGTAGTTTCATGCTCCAGCGTGAACGCTGATAACCAAAATCGCCAGGGGCGTGTTTTACCAGCTCATGCAACAACGTTCAGATATACTCAAACGGCCAGCGGCGGGCACGCCCGGCAGGTAATGACTTCAGTCCTTCAACACCTGACAGCGTGATGCATGCTCTGATCCTTCAACTCAGCAAAAGTTCGATTTATTCAACAAAGCCCATCAGAGGCTTACATACCGTCAGACTTCGCATTCCAGTTGTTCAGAGATACCGGCTTCACGGTAGACATCTTTAACGGTACATCCGGCTTCGACGGACTTCAGAACGGCAATTATCTGGTGTTTGGTGAATAGGGCTTTAGTATGGTAATCTCCTCCAAGGACATAATTAGTATGTCGGAAGATCTCTAAAAATGAATGATTCGTTTTGCAGGGATATTTACAATATAGCTGGCAGGATTTTATTACGCTGAATCGAGAAGCGAGTCTGATTCTAGAGGAATTATAAAGGATTATTTACCGACAAGGTCAGTCTTTCTATCTTTTGTACCAGTTCACATGAATGTGAACTGGTACAAACCAGATACATCAATCTGACTCATCGGGGATACCATGCATCATATTGCTGTCACCCAGATGTTGTTCCCAGATATCATCGCATTTTATCGTACTGATTTCTTTTCCCTGTTTTAAAACTGTTATTTCCCCATCAGTATTTTTTCCATCATCGATATAGGAAACAGAGTAAGTATACTCGTTTTCTGGTATGTTCAATGTATGTATCGACACACCCTCAGCCCTACTGTAATTCCAGGTCTGACTTAGCTGGCTCACATTTTTTACCAAAGTGATTTCAGGAATAACCCCACCACCTCCGTTAACATCCGATTTGCCGAATAAATAAGTGACCTCATTATCATTCCTTAACACAGCCACCTCTTTAGTGATTTTACCTTTTATGATACACCCGAACAGAACATCTGAATCTCCATAAGGTGATGCTATTACTGAACAGGAGGCGGTTATTACCCCCAGAGTGATTACATATTTCAGTTTCTTTAAAAATTTCATACAAACCTCCTCTAAAAATAAAAAATATATAAGAAGCACTTATCCCAAAGGTAAGTGCTTTGCCTCAAAAATGCCTATTCAATATATACAACAATCTTACCATCTGATTGTTCTGTCACGGTAATATCTTTAGTTGTCCCATCACTAATCTGAGCAAATCCATAGTGCCGTTTTCCTTCACTTTCAGTTAACGTTACGTTCTCACATTGCTGTGAGTATTGACGTAACTGTTTATGATAGATATCCGTTACCACCTCGCATGCTGTACGTTCCAGCATCGCTTTGCTACCGTTGAACGCAAAGTTCCCGATGCCATATGCAACCCAGATCCCAAGCCAGATCAGCAACAGCATTTTCCCCTGACCAACGGCTTTACAACGTTTAGCAATATAAACTGGCGAAAAAAGAATCCACCATTTTGAAAAACTTGCCTTACCATATTTATCCAGTAGCTTCCAGTCCATATAGAACAAGATAATCAAGGCAATCATAACGAACAGATTAACCGTATAGTTGACAGCTAAACTAAACAAACATGCGGATAAAACGCCGATAACAAACAATCCCGTTGCAATCCAGATATATTTTTCATGTAACGACGAGTTGTCTATATTTAATAATTTACAGATATTTTCAGCGCTTACCAAATCAGACTTTTTACGATCGCCAACAATAAAATAAATCAATTTATTATTATACAGTACCCTGGCTTCATCGTTTAACAAAATGGATTTCATTTCACGGATGAATTTTAAATCTGCATCATCACGTTCACTTACTTTTTGTATCGCATGGTTTAATTCATCAACGCTGGCATTCATATCCAGCTCAAGATATTCATAATAGTTTATCATGATAATTCCTTATCTTTACATAATAGCCGAAATATTACAGAGAACGTTAAACTGGTAAACTTCAAGAGCATTGAACAGGAGGGGGGTATGGTGGTAGATATAAAAGACTTATTAAAATATGTAATCATTCCCCTTATTGACATAACAAAACAACAATCCCTGTACAAACAAGTAACATGAATAAAAAACCAATGCCAAGATAGGCTTTAAAAAGCCTCTTAATTCTTTCTGGTTTCATTTTGACCTCACGACTACAGCAAAAAGAATAGCACCAAATATGGGGTCTATAAGCATACTGATAACAAACCATATGAAGAACGAACGGCCACTGGCCTGAGCCAATTTACCAATAACTATCGATGCTCCGATCCACAAAAGTAAAAGAATAAATGCCATCGTTGGCCCCTTGAAAAATAGCAATAAATGATTGAAGTGGTGGTTTAAAACCGTCACTTTGTCCGGTAAGCATGTTGAATGGATGGGCAGACTTATACCTGCCGCATTGAAACATCCTTGCTATAGGCGCATGGTGCATCTCCTTATTATCACCCGATGAGAATCCTGGCCTGATTCTAATTGAATTCTTTCTAAGATAGGGAGGTTATGAGTGCAGGTAAAATTGTTATTACCGATCGAATTTCAATAATTGATCTGCAAAATCTATCGATAAAAACGATCAATTATTAATATTTGATAGTTTATAACTATCATTACAATGATATCGATCGTTTTTGTAGATCAGTTTATGCGGGGGATGTGGTGTATTAAAATTGATGAGGCAAGTAGTGGATATTTTTTATTCATTAAAATCATAAAGATATGACATTTAGCATAACCTTCTAGTCAAAGGTATGACCACAATCGTCGCACTCATATCTGTCAAACAGGAGTCCATCAAGGGCTGAGCCGGTAACCGCTCCCGCAGTTGCACCAGCCACAAATCTCCCTAGCACAGCACCAATAACAGCTCCTGCCGCTGTCCCTACTACCGGCACGACAGAGCCAATTGTAGCCCCCGTACCTGCGCCGCTAAGTGCTCCTGCCACACCTCCAGCGATACTTCCTGCCTTCCTCCCAATGTTACGTTCGCTGACGCGCTCAGAACCACATATAGGACATGTTGTAGTCATTGATAAAATCTCCTGATTTTCGGTTGTTAAAAAACAAAAAGCACCCGAACGTTAATGGACAGATGCCTTTACTATTTGATTACAGCTTTACTTACGAAGCTTTCAGTGAGTCTAGATAATCCGCATACCACTGCATCATCTCTCTCCTGCCATCCAGATACTGCGCATGGTTGTAAGTGCCGCGAATGCTGTTCTTATCCACATGGGCAAGCTGTAGCTCAATCCATGCTGAATTAAAGCCCTGCTCATGCAAAATGGTACTCATCGTGTGGCGGAAACCATGCCCGGTAGCCCTGCCACCGTAACCGACACGACGAATTAGCACATTAAGAGACATATCGCTGATTGGCTTAACCTTCTCAAGCCTACCGGGAAAAACGTATTGATAACCACTCGTCATCGTTTTCAGTTCTTCCAGAATAGCCAGCGCCTGTCGGGATAGCGGAACGAGGTGTGGTCGTCGCATTTTCATTCGCTCTTCAGGAATGCTCCAGAGGTTATTTTCAAAGTCGAACTCTGACCATTCCGCTTTACGTAGCTCACCGGGACGAGTCCCCGTCAGTATCAGAAGCCTCATAGCCAGCTTAACGAGTATATTTCCCGTGTACGCCTGCAACACGGTAAAGAAGTCTGATAACTCCGAAACTTCCAGGTGCGCATAATGTTCTTTCTTATGGGGCATCATCACGCTGGCAAGATCTGGCGCAGGGTTAGATAGAGCACGCCCTGTTGCGATTGCATATTTCCATACCTCACCACAGCGCTGACGTACTTTGCGCATTTTCTCCGTTGCACCTCGTTTCTCAAGGCGGGTCAAAACTGCCATCAGCTCCATAGGCGTAATCGAATCTATTGGACGATGACCGATATGAGGAAAGACATCCTTCTCAAAAGTAGCGATCATTTCAGTGCGGTACGACTCGGCCCAAAGATCGTAACGCCGCTGATACCACTCACGGGCAATCGCCTCAAAGGTATTCCCCAGCCTGTCCTGCTGAGCCAGTTTCTTCTCTTTACGCGAATCACTGGGATTGATACCCGTAGCCAGCAGATCCTGAGCCTCATCTCGCCGTCTACGCGCTTCGGATAAGGAAACCTTCGGGTATGTCCCTAAAGAAAGCATTTTAGCTTTACCTTCGAAGCGGTAACGGAATCGCCATCCCTTTGAACCGTTGGGCTCAATTTGTAGAGACAGACCGTTGCCATCGGCTTTGGTATACGTTTTTTCCGCAGGCTTCGCGCGGCGGATCTCAAGGTCAGTAAGAGGCATATGTATAGTTTTCTCCTCTGAAATTTCGCTATGTGTATAGTTCCAGAGTGTATAGGAGAGTCTATACACATTTCTATGCAACACAGGCTATTGATTTGGGGTAAGCCAAGTAGAGTTCAGTTGACAAGAAAATGCCAAAAAAACCAGTTAAATCATGAGATAGTTGAATTTAGTGGAGTTCTGGAGAGTTGAAAATGGAGCGGGCGAAGGGAATCGAACCCTCGTATAGAGCTTGGGAAGCTCTCGTTCTACCATTGAACTACGCCCGCTTTAAGGTGCGATGGCCATTATAGACCTTACGCACCGTCTTACAAGACTGAATCACGCTAACTGCTGATAAAATAACCTCTTAGCACTTTGGCTTACTGCCCTGCGGCGGTAAATAGCGCTGTGGATCGATGGCCGTCGCCCGGTAGCGAATCTGGAAATGCAGGCGCACGGAATCGGCGTCGCTACTGCCCATCGTGGCTATCTGCTGACCAATCTTCACGTTCTGACCGTTATTGACCATCATTTTGTCATTATGGGCATAGGCGCTGATGTAATCCTCGCCGTGTTTAATCATGATCAGATTACCGTAACCGCGGAGCTGATTACCGACGTACACCACTTTACCCGCCCCGGCCGCATAAACCGGCTGGCCGCGCGTGCCGGCAATATCAATCCCCTTATTACCACCATCATTTGATGAATAAGGCAGGATAACTTTACCGCTGGTCGGCCAGCGCCAGCAGCGTTGCCCCACCGGTGGCCAGGAGACCGGCGGCAGCGTGGCCGGCGGCTTGCTGGCCGCGGTGCGCTTACCGGCGCTGCTCTTCCCGGATGCACCGCCCCTGGTGGAGCCCGAGGCCGGATTCAGCTTCAGACGCTGTCCAACCTCAATGGTATACGGTGGGGAGATATTATTCAGTCGGGCCAGATCTTTAATGCTGGTACCGGTCGTCCGGGAAATACGGTACAGCGTATCGCCGCGTTTCACGGTGTAGACGGAACCGGAATCAGATGAACTGGAACATCCTGCAATCACCAGGCTGCTGACCAACATCATCATGATAAAAAAGCGTTTTCTCATCAGGCGTCCTGCACTCAGCACAGCTCTCATCTCGTCACAACGGACGACTATCATACCAGCCTGCGGGCAGATCCCCAATCGATACGCGGGCGTTGTCGGATTCGGGTTCCTCCATCAGCAGCGCCAGAAGCGCGTTTTGGTAATGCCTTTCACGTGGTTATCGGCTACCCTAGTGGCGAGTGCGTGACCAGGCGAGTGTATGCCGGGTCATTTTTATTATCAGGAGTTGTCATGACCGGGGAACATGTCATTTTGCTCGATGAGCAAGATAAGCCTGTTGGCAGGCTGGAAAAATATGCCGCCCATACCCTCAATACCCCTTTACACCTCGCCTTTTCCTGCTGGTTATTTAACGACCACGGCCAGCTACTGGTGACGCGTCGTTCACTGGGCAAAAAAGCCTGGCCCGGCGTCTGGACTAACTCCGTCTGCGGACATCCCCAGAGCGGAGAGACCTTTGAACAGGCCGTGACGCGGCGCAGCCGTTTTGAACTGGGCGTTAACATTGCCAACATCGCATCCGTTCATCCGGCGTTTCGTTACCGGGCGGTGGCCCCCAACGGGATTGTCGAAAACGAAGTCTGCCCGGTTTACGCCGCACGCATTATCAGCCCGGTACAGGCTAATAGCGACGAGGTCATGGACTATCAGTGGTGTGAGCTGGAGGATTTACTGCAGGCGTTGGCGCTCACACCGTGGGCCTACAGTCCGTGGATGGTGCTCGAAGCGGCTGATGATAATGCCCGGCTCGCGTTGAGAAACTATGTCGCGCAGCTGCGCTATTAGCCGTATTGCCGGATAGCGGTTCTCCGCCGCCTGTCCGCATCCTCGCGCGCAGCGGGTGCGGAAGTACCAACAAAAAACCCCGGCCTGTAGCCGGGGTTGCGTTTTTGACGGTCGGTCTTATTTAACCGGTCGCATGGCCGGGAACAGGATGACGTCGCGGATGGTGTGGCTGTTGGTAAACAGCATCACCATCCGGTCAATACCGATACCCAGACCCGCAGTCGGCGGCAGACCGTGTTCCAGCGCGGTCACGTAGTCTTCATCGTAGAACATGGCTTCATCGTCACCAGCAGCTTTCGCATTCACCTGGTCCTGGAAGCGCTGCGCCTGATCTTCCGCATCGTTCAGCTCGCTGAAGCCGTTACCGATTTCACGGCCGCCGATAAAGAACTCAAAGCGGTCGGTAATTTCCGGGTTCTGGTCATTACGGCGCGCCAGCGGAGAGACTTCCGCCGGGTATTCGGTGATAAAGGTCGGCTGAATCAGGTGCGCTTCCGCCACTTCTTCAAAGATCTCGGTCACGATACGGCCCAGACCCCAGCTCTTCTCAACGTGAATGCCGATAGACTCTGCAATCGCTTTTGCGGAATCGAAGTTATCCAGATCCGCCATCTCGGTTTCCGGACGGTATTTCTTGATAGCTTCACGCATGGTCAGTTTTTCAAACGGCTTACCGAAGTCGAAGGTCTGATCGCCATAAGGAACCGCGGTGTTGCCCAGAATATCCTGCGCCAGGGTACGGAACAGGGATTCGGTCAGCTCGATCAGATCTTTATAGTCCGCGTACGCCATGTAGAGTTCCATCATGGTGAACTCTGGGTTATGACGTACGGAGATGCCTTCGTTACGGAAGTTACGGTTGATTTCGAACACGCGTTCGAAGCCGCCCACAACCAGACGCTTCAGATACAGTTCCGGCGCGATACGCAGGTACATGTCCATATCCAGCGCGTTGTGATGGGTGATGAACGGACGGGCAGACGCGCCGCCAGGGATCACCTGCATCATCGGAGTTTCGACTTCCATAAAGCCGCGGCCCACCATGAACTGGCGGATACCGGCCAGAATCTGGGAGCGAACCTTAAAGGTCTTGCGGGATTCGTCGTTGGAGATCAGATCCAGGTAGCGCTGACGGTAGCGCGCTTCCTGATCCTGGAGGCCGTGGAATTTGTCCGGCAGCGGGCGCAGGGCTTTGGTCAGCAGACGCAGTTCGGTGCAGTGGATAGACAGCTCGCCGGTTTTGGTTTTGAACAGCTTACCGCGCGCCGCGATGATATCGCCGAGGTCCCATTTTTTGAACTGCTCGTTGTAGACGCCTTCCGGCAGATCGTCACGCGCGACGTACAGCTGAATGCGACCGCCGACATCCTGCAGAGTGACGAAAGAGGCTTTACCCATAATACGGCGGGTCATCATACGACCAGCAACGGAGACTTCAACGTTCAGTGCTTCCAGCTCTTCGTTTTCTTTCGCATCGAAGTCAGCGTGCAGTTGGTCAGAGGTATGGTCACGACGGAAATCGTTCGGGAACGGGATACCCTGCTCACGAAGCTGAGCCAGCTTTTCACGACGGGCTTTCAGTTCATTATTAAGGTCAATTGCCGCGTCAGCGCCCTGTGCTTGTTGTTCAGACATGTTGGTTCCTCATAACCCTGCTTTCAAACTTGCTTCGATAAATTGATCCAGGCTGCCGTCAAGCACGGCCTGAGTATTGCGGGTTTCCACCCCGGTGCGCAGATCTTTAATGCGGGAGTCATCCAGCACGTAAGAACGGATCTGGCTGCCCCAGCCGATGTCGGATTTGGTATCTTCCATCGCCTGCTTCTCGGCATTTTTCTTCTGCATTTCCAGCTCATAAAGCTTGGCTTTCATCTGCTTCATGGCCTGGTCTTTGTTCTTGTGCTGTGAACGGTCGTTCTGGCACTGCGTCACTAAGCCGGTCGGAATGTGGGTGATACGTACCGCGGATTCCGTACGGTTAACGTGCTGACCACCCGCACCGGAGGCGCGGTAAACGTCAATACGCAGGTCCGCCGGATTGATTTCGATATCAATATCGTCATCCACTTCCGGATAGACAAACGCGGAGCTGAAGGAGGTGTGGCGGCGGCCGCCGGAATCGAACGGGCTCTTACGCACCAGGCGGTGGACGCCGGTTTCGGTACGCAGCCAGCCGTAGGCGTAATCGCCGATAATCTTGATGGTCACGGACTTAATGCCCGCCACTTCACCTTCAGACTCTTCAATAATCTCGGTCTTGAAGCCGCGCGCTTCGGCCCAGCGCAGATACATACGCGTCAGCATGCTGGCCCAGTCCTGCGCTTCCGTACCGCCGGAACCGGCCTGAATATCGAGATAGCAATCGGCGCTGTCATACTCGCCGGAGAACATGCGGCGGAACTCAAGCTGCGCCAGCTTCTCTTCCAGCACGTCAAGTTCGGCAACGGCTTCGTTGAAGGTCTCTTCGTCTTCGGCTTCGACAGCCAGCTCCAGCAGTCCGGAAACATCTTCCAGCCCCTGGGACATTTGATCCAACGTCTCAACGATGGCTTCCAGTGAAGAACGCTCTTTACCCAGCGCCTGTGCGCGCTCAGGTTCGTTCCACACGTCCGGCTGTTCCAGCTCGGCGTTTACTTCTTCCAGACGCTCTTTCTTAGCATCGTAGTCAAAGATACCCCCTAAGAACGTCAGAGCGCTCCGTGAGGTCCTGAATGCGGTTTTTTACCGGATTTATTTCAAACATGATCGATTTTCTTTTAATGGATTCGACAAAATGCGGTGATAAGAGCGGAATTGTACCGGATCCCCGCTCTCTTTTATATATACTTCGGCTTTCCGTGAGCCTGTTTGTTGACGGCTTTTTCGTCACACCGGCCAGAGATGGTCGATGATAAGCTGCAGGCTGCGGTTGCCACGGAACTCATTAATATCGAGCTTATAGGCCAACGTCACCTCGCGCACGCCGTTATCCGGCCAAATCGAAGTATCAACGTTGAAGGCAATCCCGTCCAGCAGCGGGCCGCCGCCAACCGGTTCAACCATCACTTTAAGATGCCGCTCGCCCACCAGGCGCTGCTGTAACAGGCGGAAACGACCGTCAAACAGCGGCTCCGGGAACATCTGTCCCCAGGGCCCCGCCTCACGGAGCAGATGGGCAACTTCCATGCTCATCTCAGCAGCTTCCAGCGGGCCGTCAGAGACCACTTCCCCCTGCAACAGCGCCGGATCCAGCCACTCGGTGACCAGTTCGCCGAAACGCTGCTGAAACTCCTCAAAGCGCGCCTCTTCCAGCGACAGTCCCGCCGCCATCGCATGGCCGCCGAACTTGAGAATGAGCCCCGGATGCAGCGTATCAAGGCGCTCGAGCGCATCGCGCATGTGCAAACCCTGGATGGAGCGGCCGGAACCTTTTAACAGTCCATCGCCGGTTGGGGCGAAGGCGATAACCGGACGGTGGAAACGCTCTTTAATCCGCGACGCCAGAATCCCGACCACCCCCTGGTGCCACTGCGGATGATACATCGCCAGCCCCCCGGGCAGCGTGTCGCCGCTGCGTTCAAGCTGCTGGCACAGCGTGAGCGCTTCCGCCTGCATCCCTTGCTCAATCTCTTTGCGCGTCTGGTTCAGCGCATCCAGTTCATTGGCCAGCATCCGCGCTTCGCCGACGTTATCGCACAACAGCAGCGCCACGCCGACCGACATATCATCCAGCCGGCCTGCCGCATTCAGCCGCGGTCCGAGGGCAAATCCGAGGTCGCTGGCCGCCAGCTTTTGCGGATCGCGGTTGGCAATCTCCAGCAGCGCTTTTATACCCGGACGGCACTTACCGGCACGGATACGGCTCAGCCCTTGCCAGGTGAGAATGCGGTTATTGGCATCCAGCGGCACGACGTCAGCCACCGTCCCGAGCGCGACCAGATCCAGCAGCTCGGCAAGATTCGGCGGCGTGATACCCCGTTCTGCAAACCAGTTTTTATCGCGCAGGAACGTGCGCAGCGCCAGCATCAAATAAAACGCCACCCCGACGCCGGCCAGCGATTTCGAGGGGAAATCGCAGTCGCGCAGATTGGGGTTCACAATCGCTTCCGCCGCCGGCAGCGTCTCACCCGGCAGATGGTGATCGGTCACGACCACCGGGATCCCCAATGCGTGGGCACGATCGACGCCGGCATGGGAAGAGATGCCGTTATCCACGGTCATGATCATCTGCGCGCCGCGGGCGTGGGCCTGATCGACCACTTCCGGGCTTAACCCGTAGCCATCTTCAAAACGATTTGGCACCAGATAGGAGACATTGCTGTAGCCCAGCGCGCGCAGCGCCAGCACGCTCAGCGCGGTACTGGTGGCGCCATCGGCGTCAAAATCCCCGACCACGACGATATGCCGCTCTTGCCGGAATGCGCCGTAGAGCATCTCAACGGCTTTTTCGATGCCATTCAGCTGCGTCCACGGCAGCATGCCTTTGACGCTGCGCTCCAGCTCCTGGGCATGCAGGACGCCGCGGCTGGCGTATAGCCGCTGCAGCAGCGGCGGCAGGTCGGCGGGGAGCTCAGCCCCTTCAACCACCTCACGGCGGCGTAGTTGTATCTGTGGTTTCACGCGAATTATTTACCGCTTGTCTGTTTTTGATGCTCATCAAGGAAGGCTTTCAGCTCTTTCGGCCCCTGATAGCCCGGAAGCACATAGCCGTTGCTCAGCACCATCGCCGGCGTGCCATTAACGCCGAACTGCACGCCAAGGGTGTAGTGTTTGCTGATATCGAGGTTGCAACTCGCCGTCGGTACGCCTTTGCCGGCCATGGCATCATCCAGCGCTTTGTTACGATCTTTGGCGCACCAGATGGCTTTCATATCCTGCTCGGTCTGGCTTTGCAGCCCCTGACGCGGGAAGGCCAGATAACGCACGGTGATGCCCAGCGCGTTATAGTCGCTCATCTCTTCGTGCAGCTTGTGGCAGTAACCGCAGGTGATGTCGGTGAAAACGGTGATAACGTGTTTTTCCTGCGGCGCTTTATAGATAATCATCTCTTTTTCCAGCGCGTTCAGCTTGCCCACCAGCAGCGCGTTGGTGACGTTTACCGGCTGTGCGCCGCCGACATCATACATCGGCCCCTGGATGACGTGTTTACCGTCATCGGTCACATACAGCACGCCGCTGTCGGTCAGTACGGTGCTCATTCCGGCAACCGGCGATGGCTGAATATCCGTACTCTGTACGCCCAGTTTAGCCAGCGACTGTTTGATAGCCGCGTTATCCGCATGGGCCGCACCGGACAGCGTCGCCGCCAGCAGAGTAAACATCAATAAACCTTTTTTCATACTCAGTCCTTTTATTCAGCACTCACGCCCGCGGGTGGTGCTGTTGATGAAGTTGTCTCAGACGCTCGGTCGCGACATGGGTGTAGATCTGCGTCGTTGAGAGATCGCTGTGTCCCAACAGCATCTGTACCACGCGTAAATCTGCGCCATGGTTAAGTAAATGCGTGGCAAACGCATGGCGTAAAACGTGCGGGGAGAGCTTCGCGCTATCTATCCCGGCCAGCACGGCATAGTGCTTAATCCGATGCCAGAAGGTCTGGCGCGTCATTTGCTGCGCGCGCTGACTTGGAAAAAGCACATCAGATGCCACGCCGTTCAGCAGCCAGGGGCGCCCGTACTCCAGGTAGTTCTCAACCCACAGCACCGCCTCTTCGCCAAGCGGGACCAGCCGTTCTTTATTGCCTTTGCCCACCACCCGCAGGACGCCCTGGCGCAGGCTGATGTCGCTCATCGTCAGGCCCACCAGTTCCGACACGCGCAGGCCGGTCGCGTACAGCACCTCAAGCATCGCTTTATCGCGGAGTTCCAGAGGCTGCTCGACCAGCGGCGCCTGCAGCAGACGCTCGACCTGAGCTTCACTGAGATCTTTCGGCAGCCGCTGCGGTAGCTTCGGCGACGCCAGCAGCGCGCTGGGGTCATCCGGACGAATTTTCTCCCGATAGAGGTGCTGGAAGAAACGGCGCACGGCGCTCAACAGCCGCGCGGTACTGGTGGCTTTATAGCCGCCCGTTTGTCTCTCGGCCAGCAGCGCCTGAAGATCCTCGCCGCTCACGCTAACCAGCGACGACTCGCGATGGTGCAGCCATTCCACTACCATCGTCAGATCCCGACGGTAGGCGCTCAGCGTATTTTCCGCCAGATTGCGCTCCAGCCACAAGGCATCAAGAAACTGTTCGATTCGTGCGAGATCCTCTTTCACATCGCCCTCTTTGCTCGTTAAAACGGCTTCAGTATACCCAAATAAGTGGCCCGGCTGGGCAAAAACGGCTGCGCTGTTTTTCCCCGACTGGCTGGCCGCACAGCTTAAGTATGCGGCTGACGGCGGCTTTCTGATAAACTAGCCGCAAAATCACCGCATGAATTGAGATGTTTACGCCATGAACATAGGTCTTTTTTACGGCTCCAGTACCTGCTACACCGAGATGGCAGCGGAGAAGATCCGCGATATCATCGGCCCGGAATTAGTGACGCTGCATAATCTGAAAGATGATTCCCCTTCCCTGATGACTCAGTATGACGTGTTGATTCTCGGTATCCCGACGTGGGATTTCGGCGAAATTCAGGAAGACTGGGAAGCCGTCTGGCAACAGCTGGATACACTGGATCTGCAGGATAAAATTGTGGCGCTGTATGGCATGGGTGACCAGCTGGGTTATGGCGAATGGTTCCTTGACGCGCTGGGCATGCTGCACGACAAACTGAGCGCCAAAGGCGTTAAGTTTATCGGTTACTGGCCGACGGAAGGTTACGAATTCACCAGCCAGAAACCGATTATCGCCGATGGCCAGCTGTTTGTTGGCCTGGCACTCGATGAGACGAACCAGTATGACCTGAGCGACGATCGCATCCAGAACTGGTGCGAGCAAATCCTCGGCGAAATGGCTGAACAGTTCGCCTGATTTGCTTAATCCTGTGCCGGTTTTTGTAAAACCAACCGGCGCAGATCTCGCCACTCTTTGGCATCCATACTGTCTGCAGCGACCCACAGATGCTGGCGGCGACGCGTTTGCATATCCTGCAGGCGCAGCAACATCCCGCTATTAATCACCCACGGCGTGCCGACAATTTCCCATTCCGCTTTTTGCCAACGCAAACGCGAATCGGTCATCAGCTTTATTTCCCCCCGGCAGGCGTGGATCCGCCGCTGGCTGCGCACGCTGTCGAACACCACCAGCGACAGCAGCAACAGCCATAGCGGTGTGTAGCTCAGCGGCCAGGGCATCAGCAGGACAATAGCCGCCACAATGCCGTGCAGCAGCAGCGAGAACCACTGCGAGCGCCAGGAAATGCGTAAATCAGATTGCCACAGGACCACGTTCCCGATTCCGAGTCTGGATTAATTTTACCATCCGTTGCAGTTGTGCATCAGCCGGTTCGCCATGATTCATCAGCCAGTTAAACAGGTCCGGATCGTCGTTTTCTAACAGACGGATAAACAGCTGTTTGTCTTCATCGCTGAGCGTATCGTACTCATACTCGAAAAACGGCATGATGGAGATATCAAGTTCACGCATACCCCTGCGGCATGCCCAGTGGATGCGGGCTTTATTCGTAATGTCCATGTTGTCCTTCCAGCATAAAGAGAGTCTTACGCGCCCTTCAGGTCGCCGAAGGGCAGCCTGAAAAGACGTCGTTGATAGGTTAGTTTAACCCGTTTTTTGCACTTACTTTACAGCAATATCGAGAACAGAGAACGCCATTCCACAAAAACCATATTTAAAATATGGCTTTATCTTTCTCCTTTGTTTCCCCGTTTGTGCTTTCAGGGCACAAATGGCCTGCCAAAAGCGCTTGCATTGCACCATAGCTCTTTTACCATTAGCTATTCACTCTGCGTTAAGCTATTCAGGACATGACTATGGCTTTTACACCTTTTCCTCCGCGTCAGCCTTCTTCTTCCTCTCGTCTGCCGTTAACGCTGATGACGCTGGATGACTGGGCGCTGGCAACGATTACCGGTCAGGATGGCGAGAAGTATCTGCAGGGGCAGATTACCGCCGATGTCAGCGCATTAACCGACGATCGGCATCTGCTTGCCGCGCACTGCGATGCCAAGGGCAAGATGTGGAGCAACCTGCGGGTTTTCCGCCGCGACGGTGGTTTTACCTGGATTGAACGCCGCAGCCTGCGCGATACCCAGCTCGCTGAACTGAAGAAATATGCGGTGTTCTCTAAAGTGACCATTGCCGCCGATGATGAACACGTCCTGCTGGGCGTTGCCGGTTTCCAGGCCCGCGCCGCGCTGGCGCCGCTGTTCAGCGAACTTCCGGGCAGCGACAAACCGCTCGTCACCGACGGCGTGACCAGCCTGCTGTGGTTTGAACATCCGGCGGAGCGCTTTCTGCTGGTGACCGATGTAGCAACCGCCACCCGCGTGGCCGACGCGTTGCGCAGCGACGCGCAGTTGAACAACAGCCAGCAGTGGCTGGCGCTCAACATCGAAGCCGGTCTGCCGGTCATAGACAGCGCCAACAGCGCGCAGTTCATCCCGCAGGCAACAAACCTGCAGGCATTGGGCGGTATCAGCTTTAAGAAAGGCTGCTATACCGGTCAGGAAATGGTCGCCCGGGCGAAATTCCGCGGCGCGAACAAACGCGCGCTGTGGTATCTGGCCGGGAAGGCGAGCCGCGTCCCGGAAGCCGGAGAAGATCTTGAGCTGAAGATGGGTGAAAACTGGCGCCGGACTGGCACCGTGCTGGCCGCCGTGCTGCTGGATGATGGGCAGCTGCTGGTGCAGGTGGTGATGAATAACGATATGGAGCCAGACAGCGTATTCCGCGTACGCGATGATGCCGGCACCTTAAGCATCGTTCCGCTGCCCTATTCGCTGGAAGAGAGTTAAGCCTTAGCGCTGCCAGGCTCTCCGGGCGACAACATCCCGGACCGTGCGGCGCCGTAGCTCCGGCATGCGCCGCACCGCCGGGGAATTTCCCGCTGATGCGGCATCTTATTTACACCTGGCCGACGTACAAATAAATGGCCAGGAAGTGACATACGCTGCCGCCCAGCACAAAACCGTGCCAGATCGCATGGTTATAAGGAATGCGCTTGCAGACGTAGAAGATAACCCCCAGCGAATACACCACGCCACCGACCGCCAGCAGCGTTACTCCCCCTGCCGCCAGTTTGATCGCCAGCTGATATACCACAATCAGCGACAGCCAGCCCATCGTCAGATAGGTCACCAGAGAGAGGACCTTAAAGCGGTGCGCAATGGTGAGCTTAAACAAGATCCCCAGCAGCGCCAGGCTCCAGATAACCACCATCAGGCCGCGCGCGAGCGGTGAGTTGAGCCCGACCAGCAGAAAAGGCGTATAGGTTCCCGCAATCAGCAGATAGATGGCGCAGTGATCGAATTTTTTCAGCCACAGCTTAGCTCGCTGATGGGGAATAGCATGATAGAGGGTAGAGGCGAGGAACAGCATAATCATGCTGCCGCCGTACAGGCTATAGCTGGTAATCGCCGTTGCGCTGGCGTTACTGTCTACCGCCTGCACCAACAGGAGGACGAGGCCGACGATACCAAATACCAGTCCGATACCGTGACTGATACTGTTGGCCACTTCCTCTGCCAAAGAATAACCCTGTGTGATTAATGGGTTGCGAACCATATTTGACTCCGAAAACAAGAACGCTTTCAATGCTCACCTAGGGTAACTGAGAATGATTCCAGTGAACACCTGTTAGCTAAAATAAAAAGATGAATATTTGTAAACACTATAAAATCATGATGTTACATTAAAATTTCAACTAACAGTCGTTCGCTATTCCATCAAAGCCTTTTGAATTCAATAACATAAAACTGGTCTTCGCCAGGATAGATCTCCGCAATCACCTGCCGCAGCTGCGCCAGGGTCATATTCTCCTGTTCGGCGTGGCGTTCCGTGAGCGTATCGAGCGTCACCGTGGACGTCGCCACCACGCTTATCGTGCAAAAATAGCCGTCATCTTCATAGCGGCCAACGCGCAGCACGTCGCCGGTTTTAAAATGCGACTCGGCGGCATTACGAATGGTGATGGTTTTGCGCCCGGCGAGGATGTCGTCCTGAAAGCGCTGAAAAAAGGTTATGTCATTCGGCTGCATGATATAATTCCATCCTGGTCATTATGAATTGTGAGTTATTACTGTGAGTATGTTCTCCCACGCCGCGATCGCCAGTCTCAATAATCTTGAGATGATGGTCTACCACTACGTCATTAAGAATCGTGACAAAGTGATGTATATGACCATCCGCGAGCTGGCAGAAGCCGCCGGGGTCTCCACGACCACCGTCCTGCGCTTTTGTCGCAAACTGCAGTGCGAAGGCTACTCGGAGTTTCGCCTCCGCTTTAAATTATATCTCGAGCAGAACCAGCCTCAACAGGCAAATATCGGCGCCAGTGAAATTATGAGTTTCTTTAAAAGCGTCAACAATGACGAATTTGATAATTTACTCGAGCGCGCCGTCGATATTATTCTCGCATCAGAACGTATTATATTTGTCGGCGCCGGTACCTCCGGGGCGCTGGCAAAATATGGCGCACGGTTTTTCTCCAACGTTGGGAAATTCAGCAACCATATCGACGACCCTTATTTCCCGGTCACCAACGACATGGCGCGTAACGCGCTGGCGATCGTTCTTTCCGTTTCCGGGGAGACCGAAGAGATTCTCCGCTTCGCCAGCCAGTTCAGCCTGCATAACTGCAAGGTGATGTCGGTCACCAGCCATGAGCACTCCCGACTGGCGAAACTGGCGGACTTCAACCTCTCCTGGCACGTCCCGCAAACGCGCATCGGCGGCGTTTATGATATTACCACCCAAATTCCGGTTATTTATATTCTGGAGTCCCTGGGCCGTAAATTAGCGCGTAAACTCGCCTGAAAATAACACCCTGTTTTTTCGATGTAACATATTCCAGCTGAGGGAAATTGTTATATCGTGACATTTATATTCCCTTTGTTAGACTCGCCAACAGATGCTATTTGATGAGACGAGCCAGGATGAAAAAAATTACCTTACCGAAAGACTTCTTATGGGGCGGCGCGGTTGCTGCGCATCAGGTTGAAGGCGGCTGGAATAAAGAGGGCAAAGGCCCAAGCATTTGCGATGTGCTGACCGGCGGTGCTCACGGCGTGCCGCGCGAGATTACTCGCCAGGTGGAAGCGGGTAAGTACTACCCGAACCACGAAGCCATTGATTTCCACGGCCGCTACAAAGAAGACATCAAGCTGTTTGCTGAGATGGGATTCAAGTGCTTCCGTACCTCCATCGCCTGGACCCGTATCTTCCCGCAGGGTGATGAAACTCAGCCAAACGAAGAGGGGCTTAAGTTCTATGACGACATGTTCGATGAGCTGTTGAAGTACAACATCGAGCCGGTGATTACCCTCTCCCACTTCGAAATGCCGCTGCATCTGGTGCAGCAGTACGGTGGCTGGACCAACCGCAAAGTGGTCGATTTCTTTGTGCGCTTCGCCGAAGTGGTCTTCGAGCGCTATAAGCACAAAGTGAAATACTGGATGACCTTCAACGAGATCAACAACCAGCGCAACTGGCGCGCCCCGCTGTTCGGCTACTGCTGTTCCGGCGTGGTCTATACCGACTACGAAAACCCGGAAGAGACCATGTACCAGGTACTGCATCACCAGTTCGTTGCCAGCGCGCTGGCGGTGAAAGCGGCTCGGCGGATCAATCCACAGATGCAGGTCGGCTGCATGCTGGCCATGGTGGCGCTCTATCCGTTCTCCTGTAAGCCGGAAGACGTGATGTTCGCCCAGGAGTCCATGCGTGAACGTTATGTCTTTACCGACGTGCAGCTGCGCGGCTACTACCCGACCTACGTCCTCAACGAGTGGGAGCGCCGCGGTTTTAACATCGTTATGGCAGCGGGCGATGAACAGATCCTGCGTGAAGGCACCTGCGATTACCTCGGTTTCAGCTACTACATGACCAACGCGGTCAAAGCGGAAGGCGGCAGCGGCGATGCCATCTCCGGCTTCGAAGGCAGCGTGCCGAACCCGCACGTCAAAGCCTCCGACTGGGGCTGGCAGATTGACCCGGTGGGCCTGCGCTACTCGCTGTGCGAACTGTACGAACGCTATCAGAAACCGCTGTTCATCGTGGAAAACGGCTTCGGCGCCTACGATAAAGTTGAAGAGGACGGCAGCATCAACGACGACTACCGTATCGACTACCTGCGCGCGCATGTGGAAGAGATGATCAAAGCGGTGACTTACGATGGCGTCGAACTGATGGGCTATACCCCGTGGGGCTGTATCGACTGCGTCTCCTTTACCACCGGCCAGTACAGCAAACGCTACGGCTTTATTTACGTGAACAAACATGACGACGGCACCGGCGATATGTCCCGCTCGCGTAAGAAAAGCTTCAACTGGTATAAAGAGGTCATTGCCAGCAACGGCGAAAACCTCTGATTCCCTCTCCGTACCGCCCTCTTCGCCAGAGGAGAGGGCAATTGCCGGTCTTACAGACACTTCTTTACAGCTTTAACATTGCTAAAACGCGTTCGCCCGATAAGATAAGCCTCGTGAATCACAGAGGCGAAAATGATTAAGCAACAGCGAAAAGCCATTCTTCTTGTAGCCCTTGCCTGTCTGGTGGTGCTGGTATGCACCGCGCAGCGTATGGCCGGGCTGCATGCGCTGGTCATGAATGCCACCGCCGTGACGCAATCAGCCCAGCAGGGTCAGGATACGGCCGAAGCGCCGGTTACTCCCTGCGAGCTGAGCGCGAAATCACTGCTCGCCGCACCGCCGGTGCTGTTTGAAGGCGCCTTGTTTGCCGTCGCGCTACTGCTCACGCTGCTGGCGGCAATACCGCCGCGCATTGTCCGTCTCTGGCCTCCCCGCGTTATTTCCCCTCCCCGGCTACGGGTGCATTTGCGATTGTGCGTCTTCCGTGAATGAGGATTTCCTGACAGTTCAGGTTAATCAATCATTTACGGAGAAAATTTATGCTTATGGTATTCAGGCGACTGCTGGTCTGCCTGCTTTGGCTATGGCTGCCCGTCAGCCAGGCCGCCGACAGCGGCTGGCTACGCGCCGCCGAGAATCAACACGCCAGCGTCCGGCTGCGCGCACAACACGACGATGGCGGCACAACGCGCCTGCTGCTCGATGTGGCGCTGGAAAAAGGCTGGAAAACCTACTGGCGCTCCCCGGGAGAAGGCGGCATTGCGCCCGCTATCGCCTGGAAAACGCCGCTGGATGTCACCTGGCACTGGCCAACGCCGCAGCGGTTTGACGTCGCGGGGATCACCACCCAGGGCTATCACGGTAACGTCAGCTTTCCCCTGGACATCCGCGGACCGGTGCCACAGACCTTAAGCGGCGTGCTGACGCTTTCCACCTGTAGCAATGTCTGCATTCTGACCGACTATCCCTTTGCGCTGGATATGACCGTCCCTGCGGGAGATGGCTTTAGCTATGATTATACCCGCGCGCTGGGCACGCTTCCGCGCCCGGATGGCCTGACGTCCCGGCTGACCTCGACCTATGGCGGCGGAAAGCTCACGGTGACCGCCGTTCGCGAAGCCGGCTGGCAACAGCCGTCGCTGTTTATCGACAGCGTGGAGAATGTCGATTTCGGCAAACCCATCTTCTCATTGACCGGCGATACGCTGGTCGCACAGATCCCGGTCACCGACAGCTGGGGTGAGGCGGCGCCTGACCTCAGCGGCAAACGTCTGTCGCTGGTCCTTGCCGACAGCGGTCTGGCGCAGGAGAGCGCGTCGATCGTTAGCGAAGGTCTCCCGGCGCAGGCGCCGGCTTTATGGTGGGTATTGCTGATGGCCCTTGCCGGCGGGCTGATTCTTAATGTTATGCCCTGCGTCCTGCCGGTACTGGCCATCAAGCTCGGTTCGCTGGTGCAGACCGGGACGCGCGAACGCGCAACCGTACGCCGGCAGTTTCTGGCCTCGGTTTGTGGCATCGTAGCGTCCTTTCTGGTGCTGGCGTTGATGATGACTCTGCTTCGCCTGGGGAATCAGGCGCTGGGCTGGGGCATTCAGTTTCAGAACCCATGGTTTATCGGCGCGATGGCGCTGGTGATGGTGCTGTTCAGCGCCAGCCTGCTGGGGCTGTTTGAGATTCGCCTCTCCTCCGGCGCCAGTACATTTCTGGCTACCCGCGGCGGCAAGGGTCTGATGGGCCATTTCTGGCAGGGCGCCTTCGCCACGCTACTGGCCACGCCGTGCACGGCGCCGTTTCTCGGTACCGCCGTCTCGGTCGCGCTGGTCGCGCCGCTGCCGCTGCTGTGGGGTATTTTCTTCGCCATGGGTGTAGGGATGAGTCTGCCGTGGCTGCTGGTTGCCGCCTGGCCAGGCCTCGCCCGGCATCTGCCGCGCCCTGGACGCTGGATGAACGTCCTGCGCGTGATACTCGGATTGATGATGCTGGGATCGGCCGTATGGCTGCTCGGCCTGCTGACGGTGCATATCGGTCGGATGCCGGTTATCGCCCTGACGGCACTTCTGGCCCTCGCGCTTCTGCTGGCGACGCTCTGGCGCTACCGCTGGCGCACGACGCTGAAAGCAGGCGCGCTGACGTTAGTTGTCGCCGGGGTCGTCGCTTTTCTGTCACCGCCTGACGGTCAGGCGTTGCGACGCGACCGCGTGAACTGGCAGCCGCTGAGCGAACAGGCGATTAGCGATGCGCTGGCAAGCAACAAGCGACTGTTTATCGACGTCACCGCCGACTGGTGCGTCACCTGCAAGGCCAATAAATACAACGTATTGCTGCGCGATGACGTTCAGAGCGCGCTCTCTGAACCAGACGTGGTGGCCCTGCGCGGAGACTGGAGTCGCCCGTCGGCCACTATCAGCCGCTTTCTGACCACTCGCGGCAGCGCCGCCGTCCCCTTCAATCAAATTTACGGACCGGGATTAACGCAGGGCCGCGTGCTGTCTCCGCTGCTCAGCCGCGACGAACTCCTCGCCACTCTGTCCGCTGCAAAAGGTCAATAATCATGAAAATCATCGCTGCACTCCTTCTGCTGTGCGTTGCAACCTTCAGCCTTGCCGCTCCGGCAGAACAGCCGGAGGCATCCGCCAACGACCAGTTGGCAAAGCTGCTGTTTAACGATCCTGACAGCCCGCGACTGGGCGCCAAAGCGCCGCGCCTGACTATCGTCTCGTTTACCGATTACAACTGCCCGTATTGCAAGCAGTTCGATCCGATGCTGGAGAAGATCGTTCACGATAACCCTGATGTCCTGCTGATTGTAAAACTGCTGCCGTTTAAGGGGCAAAGTTCGGTCAACGCCGCCAAAGCCGCGCTCTCTACATGGCGCCAGCAGCCGGATAAATTCTGGGCGTTGCATCAGCGGCTGATGGCCAAAAAGGGCTACCACGACGATGCGAGTATTCTCGCCGCACAGCAGAAAACCGCCACCGATGGGGTGAAAACCGATGATAAAACAATGGACTCGCTGAAGATGAACCTGATTTTGTCTCAGGTGCTGAATATTCAGGGCACCCCGGCGACGATTATCGGCGATCAGATGGTCGCTGGCGCGATTCCTTATCAGGAGCTGGAGGGGCTGGTGAAAGAACAGCTGGCAAAAGCCGATGGCCAGTAAATTACGCCGCTGGCTACGCGAGCTGATTATCCTGCTGCTGCTTGCGGGCGCACTCATCGCAGGGATGGATTATCTGCGTCGGCCTGCGCTACCGCCGAACCTGACGACGACACCGCTGCAGACGCTGGAGGGTAACGTGGTCGATCTGCACGCCATGAGCCAGCAGCGTCCGCTGCTGATCTACGTCTGGGCTACCTGGTGCGGAGTGTGTCGTTATACGACGCCATCCGTAGCGGCGCTGGCAAGCAACGGCGGCAATGTGATGACCGTCGCGCTCCGTTCCGGGGACGATGCCACGCTGTACAACTGGCTGGCGCATAAGAAAATGGCGCTGCCCACGGTGAACGACCCCGACGGCGGACTTTCTCGCCAGTGGGGCGTTCAGGTCACGCCAACGCTTATTGTCATCTCTCGCGGCGAGGTTAAGTCGGTAACGACCGGCTGGACCAGCGGTTGGGGAATGCGCCTGCGGCTGTGGCTGGCGTCATAACCCCCGACTGGCGCTGCGCTTAGCCGGGCTACAAGTGCCGTGGGGTAGCGGTTATTTACCGCCGGCCAGCGGTTGTAGCCCGGATAAGGCAGAGCGTTCGCACATCTTATTTGCCGCCCGCCAGCTCCAGGAAACTACCGGTCACGTAGGAGGCTTTGTCGCTCAGCAGCCAGGCGATGGCCTGCGCGACCTCCTCCGGCTGCCCGCCGCGCTGCATCGGCAGCCCCGCTTTCACCCGATCCACGCGTCCGGGCTCACCGCCCGACGCGTGCATCTCGGTATAGATAAAGCCGGGACGCACGCCGTTGACGCGAATTCCCTGCGCCGCCACTTCCAGCGAAAGTCCGGTGGTCAGGGTGTCCACCGCCCCTTTCGAGGCGGCATAATCCACATATTCCCCCGGCGCGCCCAGACGCGATGCCGCTGATGAAACATTGACGATCGCCCCACCTTTTCCGCCGTGTCGATATGACATTCGCTTCACCGCCTCCCGGCAACAGAGGAAATAGCCGGTGACATTGGTACTCAGCACCTGATTAATCCGCCCGGCGGTCAGGTGTTCTACGGTGCTTTGCGCAAACAGGATGCCGGCGTTGTTAACCAGCGCGGTCAGCGGTTCCGCAAGACGGTCGATTCCGTCAAACATCGCCATGACCTGCGCCTCATCGCTGATATCGGCCCCCAGCGCAACGGCTTTGCCGCCAAGGACGACAATCTCATTGACCACCGCCATCGCCGCGCTGATGTTGTGATGATAATTGACCACCACGGTATACCCTTCCTGTGCCAACAGCAGCGCCGTCGCCTTACCTATTCCGCGGCTGGCGCCGGTAATCAGTGCTATAGCCATCCTCTTCCCCCAAAAAATAAAGGCGCCGAAGCGCCTTTAAAAGATAGTCCAGTCAGTGAATTACTGGTATTCGCTCATCGGTACGCAGGAGCAGAACAGGTTACGGTCGCCGTAAACATCATCCAGGCGCTTCACCGTCGGCCAGTATTTATTCGCCAGACCTGCCGGGAATACCGCCAGTTCGCGGGTGTACGGATGGTTCCATTCGGCAACCAGCTCGCCCTGCGTGTGCGGAGCGTTAACCAGCGGGTTATCTTCCAGCGGCCACTCGCCCGCTTGCACACGGTCGATTTCACTGCGAATCGCCAGCATGGCATCGATAAAGCGATCCAGCTCGACTTTGCTTTCGGATTCCGTCGGCTCAACCATCAGCGTACCGGCCACCGGGAAGGACATCGTCGGCGCGTGGAAACCGAAGTCGATCAGACGTTTGGCAATATCCAGCTCGCTGATGCCGGTCTCTTCTTTCAGAGGACGAATATCCAGAATACATTCGTGCGCCACGCGACCGTCGCGGCCGGTGTAAAGCACCGGGAACGCCTCTTTCAGACGGGTAGCGATGTAGTTGGCATTCAGAATTGCCACCTGGCTCGCCTGCTTCAGCCCTTCGGCGCCCATCATGCGGATATACATCCAGCTGATTGGCAGAATGGAAGCGCTGCCGAACGGTGCGGCAGAAACCGCGCCCTGACGGGTCAACATCCCTTCGATCTGTACCACGCTGTGGCCCGGAACAAACGGTGCCAGATGCGCTTTGACGCCGATCGGCCCCATACCCGGACCGCCGCCGCCGTGCGGGATGCAGAAGGTTTTGTGCAAGTTAAGGTGCGAGACATCCGCGCCGATAAAGCCCGGAGAGGTAATGCCGACCTGGGCGTTCATGTTAGCGCCGTCGAGGTAAACCTGACCGCCGAACTGATGCACGATTTCGCACACTTCGCGGATCGTCTCTTCGTAAACGCCGTGCGTTGACGGGTAGGTCACCATGATGCAAGAGAGGTTCTCACCCGCCTGCTCCGCCTTGAGGCGCAGATCCGCGAGATCGATGTTGCCGTTTTTATCACAGGCAACCACCACAACCTGCATGCCGGCCATCTGTGCCGACGCCGGGTTGGTACCATGCGCAGAACTTGGGATCAGGCAGATGTCGCGATGGCCTTCATTACGGCTTTCGTGGTAATGGCGAATGGCCAGCAGGCCCGCGTACTCGCCCTGTGCGCCAGAGTTTGGCTGCATGCAGACGGCGTCGTAACCGGTCAGTTTTACCAGCCAGTCGGAGAGCTGGGCGATCATCTGATGGTAGCCTTCCGCCTGTTCCGCCGGGCAGAACGGGTGCAGCTCGGCAAACTCTGGCCAGGTGATCGGGATCATTTCCGCCGCGGCGTTGAGTTTCATGGTGCAGGATCCCAGCGGGATCATCGCCTGATTCAACGCCAGATCTTTACGCTCCAGTGAGTGCATATAGCGCATCATCTCGGTTTCGCTGTGGTAGCGATTGAACACCGGATGCGTCAGGATCGCGTCGTTACGCAGCATGCTTTCCGGGATCGAGCGGCTGTCGAGCGCCACGTCTTTATCCAGGGTATCGATATCCAGGCCGTGGTCGTCGCCAATAATAGCGCGGAACAGGTTCAGCACATCTTCGCGGGTTGTTGCTTCATCAAGGGTGATGCCAACGGCGTTATGGATGTCGCTGCGCAGGTTAATTTCCAGCGCTTCGGCGCGTGCCAGCACCGCCGCTTTGTCGACCACTTCCACGCACAGAGTGTCGAAGTAGTGGGCATGGCGCAGCTTGAGCCCTTTTTTCTGCAGCCCGTCGGCCAGAATATCGGTCAGCCGGTGGATGCGGCTGGCGATGCGCTTCAGGCCCTCTGGCCCGTGGAACACCGCGTACAGGCTGGCGATGTTTGCCAGCAATACCTGGGAAGTACAAATATTGGAGTTCGCTTTCTCGCGACGGATATGCTGTTCGCGGGTCTGCATCGCCATACGCAGCGCGGTGTTACCGGCGGCATCTTTTGATACGCCGATAATACGGCCCGGCATCGAGCGTTTAAATTCATCTTTTGCGGCAAAGAAGGCCGCGTGCGGGCCGCCGTAGCCCATCGGCACGCCAAAGCGCTGGGCGGAACCGAAGACGATATCGGCACCCTGTTTGCCCGGTGCAGTCAGCAGAACCAGCGCCATGAAGTCCGCAGCGACGCTGACCACCACTTTGCGTGCTTTCAGCTCGGCGATCAGCTTGCTGTAATCATGAATTTCGCCGGTGGTCCCCACCTGCTGCAGCAGCACGCCGAAAACGTCCTGATGGTCGAGCGCTTTTTCCGCCTCATCAACGATGACGTCAAAGCCAAAGGTTGCGGCGCGGGTGCGCACCACATCCAGGGTCTGCGGATGTACATCGGCGGCAACGAAGAAGCGGTTCGCATTCTTCAGCTTGCTGACGCGTTTGGCCATCGCCATTGCTTCAGCGCCGGCGGTCGCCTCATCCAGCAGTGAAGCGGAGGCGATATCCAGCCCGGTCAGATCGAGGGTCACCTGCTGGAAATTCAGCAGTGATTCCAGGCGACCCTGGGAAACTTCCGGCTGGTAAGGGGTGTAAGCGGTATACCAACCCGGATTTTCCAGCATATTGCGCTGAATAACCGGCGGCAGCTGCACGGCGGTATAACCCATGCCGATGTAAGACTTGAAGCGCTTGTTGCGACCGGCGATCGCCTTCAGTTCCGCCAGCGCGGCGAATTCGGTAGTCGCGTCACCCACCTGAGGGGGTGTCGCCAGCTGAATATCCTGCGGCACAATCTGGCCAATCAGGGCGTTAAGCGAATCGGCGCCGACGGTGTTCAGCATCTCCTGCTGTTGCTGAGCATCCGGACCGATGTGACGTTCAATAAAGGCGCCGCGGTTTTCAAGCTGACCTAAAGTCTGAGTCATGAGCGATGGTTCCTGAAACGTGCAGTGAATCGTATGTGTCTTTACTTACCTGAACAGGCAAAAATCATTCACGCTGCCGGCAGCAGATGCCCGCAGCGTGAAGGGACAAGATATTTACTCGTTTTCCAGCAGCGCCGCATAGGCATCCGCGTCAAGCAGGGCCGCAACCTGCGCTTCATCGCTGGCCTTAATTTTAAAGATCCAGCCGTCCGCGTACGGGTCGCTGTTCACCAGCTCCGGAGAGTCGTTGAGCTCTTCGTTCACCGCCACAATCTCGCCGCTAATCGGGGCATAAATATCCGAAGCTGCTTTTACCGACTCGGCAACCGCACAGTCGTCACCCGCTTCAACGGTTGCGCCAACGTCCGGCAGATCGACGAAAACCATATCGCCAAGCAGTTCCTGGGCATGTTCGGTGATCCCGACGGTGTAGGTGCCGTCAGCTTCTTTGCGCAGCCATTCGTGTTCTTTACTGTATTTCAGTTCTGCTGGTACGTTGCTCATCAATTAATCTCCAAAAAAGGGGAATCACACCACGGCTTTGCCGTTGCGTACAAAAACAGGTTTAGTCACTTTTACCGGCATTTCGCGGTTGCGAATCTGCACAATGGCCGTCTCGCCGATACCGGCCGGTACGCGCGCCAGCGCAATACTGTAGCCCAGCGTCGGGGAGAAGGTGCCGCTGGTGATAATACCTTCTTGCTGATTACCGTCTGCATCGCTAAAGCGCACCGGCAGACCGCCGCGCAGGACGCCTTTCTCGGTCATCACCAGCCCCACCAGCTGCTCGGTACCTTTTTCACGCTGCAGTTCCAGCGCTTCGCGGCCGATGAATGCGCGATCTGCGGGTTCCCAGGCAATGGTCCAGCCCATATTCGCCGCCAGCGGAGAGATGCTTTCATCCATCTCCTGGCCATACAGGTTCATCCCCGCTTCCAGACGCAAGGTATCGCGAGCGCCCAGACCGCACGGCTTCACGCCAGCGTCCAGCAGGCCACGCCAGAAATCAGCAGCCTGCTCATTCGGCATGGCGATTTCGTAACCGGCTTCACCGGTATAACCGGTGGTCGCAATAAACAGATCGCCGGCCTGTACGCCAAAGAACGGTTTCATCCCTTCTACGGCCTGACGCTGTGCGTCGGTGAACAGGGTTGCCGCTTTCGCTTTCGCCTGCGGCCCCTGTACGGCAATCAGCGAAAGATCGTCACGAACGGTCATTTCAAGACCATAGGGTTCAGCCTGCCGGGTAATCCAGGCGAGGTCTTTTTCACGGG
>OLQY01000537.1_pt1 | contig 43694 bp, 48 predicted proteins | sample 1672851 | NCBI WGS metagenome assembly OLQY01 (sample SAMEA3136730, study PRJEB25190) | human gut metagenome | reverse complement strand
ACTTTTTCACTCGTTAAAAAGTTTTGAGAATATTTTATATTTTTGTTCATGTAATCTCTCCTGAAGTGATTACATCTATAAACAAATACAGAAGTTAAACGATTTGTTTGTAATTTTAGTTATCTGTTTAAAAAGTCATAAGATTAGTCACTGGTAGGAATTAATCTAACGTATTTATTTATCTGCGTAATCACTGTTTTTAGTCTGTTTCAAAACAGTAGATGTTTTATCTACATTACGCATTTGGAATACCAACATGACGAATCCCTCCTTCTTAATTACAAATTTTTAGCATCTAATTTAACTTCAATTCCTATTATACAAAATTTTAAGATAATTGTCACTTTTCACATGGTTATCCACAGGAAAGTGTGGATAAGTTACTGTTTCTTCATCTTTTCCTTGAATCTCAGGATTTTCTTGTAGATGGTATCAGGTTTGATATTTAGAAATTTGGATATTTCTTCAATCTCATAACCATAGTATTTCATCAGTATAATTTGTTGAAGCTGCTTATCGGTATTTTTGAGCATCATGAATAATGACTCACTTTCAACAATATCCAATAGATCCATAAATGTATTGATATCCTTCTTATCATATGTAGGAATGGCAATGAAGAATGCATCAGCAGTTATCTGTTCTTTTCGCTGTTGCCTTCTAGCTTTGTTTACAAATAAATCATGATCATATTTTCTTAATGAAGCAATCTTATCCTCTGGGTAATTCAATTCTCTCAATTGTTGGTCCTCCTTATCTTTCCACTCATTGAATTCATTTTCGAGTTCATAATTCTTCTTTTTCATAATCAATACCCCTTCACTTGAATAGGCCACTGATGTGGCTTAAATTGGACAAAGAAAAGGCATTTTTGCTTTCTTTTTAAAAGTTACAGAAGGTATAAAAAAACAGATCTACTGCAAGAACAGTGATCTGCTTAAGTCTTACATTAGATAAAAATACCTTTTCTGACTTTTGGATGGATTGAAGGAGCTCTTATAAAATTGTTCACAATGTAATATTTTACACTCATATTTATTAGATAGAATAAAATATTACTTAGAAAGTATATTTGGTATTTCATATAACCTAAAAATCGGTTATAATATGTCTAGATTATTTAGAATGGAGCTCGTTATGAAAGTTCGTTACAACAATTTATTTAAATTGCTCATTGATAAGAAGATGAAGAAGACTGATTTAGCAAGAGAAGCTGGATTGACTCCGGCAACATTGGCGAGATTGTCCAAAGATGAAATTGTATCAATGGAGACAATTATAAAAATATGCAAATGCTTAAATTGCAGAATTGAAGATGTGATTGAATTGATTCCTGATAGTGATGTGTAAAGGGTAAACTAAGGGGGCAGAGAACATGTATTCAAAGATATTTAGTGAAATTAAACAAGAATATTATCAAAAGAATTATCCCAACGAAGGGCAAAGATTTATTGCCTGGTATCTAAGAAACATTCATAATCTAGATACTTACGAAACAAAAGATTGCATTACGGATGGAGCAGGTGATAAGCAAATCGACGCAATATATATCGATAATCAGAATTCTATCATTTATATAATACAAGGTAAGTTTTATAAAGGGGATCACGTTGACTCAGAACCTTTAAGGGAGGTTCTTTCATCATGGGTGCAAATTAAAAATCTAGCTAAACTTCAAGAAGATGCAAATCAAAAACTGAAAATCAAAATTAATGAATTATCTGCAGCATTAGAAGATGATTATGAGATCTGTTTTGAATTGATAACAACATCTGAACTAACTGAAGCAGCAAAGAAAGATCTTGAGACTTTCCAGAAGGAGATATCCGAAGACGAAACATTGTCAGCTAATTTAGTTGTTGTAGATAAAGAAACACTACAGTTTAAATACGATGAAGCATTAAACAAGAATAGACCATACATTAACCATGAATTTACTATTGAAAAAGGCAAATATATGGAATTAAACATTGGTGATACAAAAGCTATTGTTGCAGCTCTTCCTCTCAAGGAATGTGTAAAGATTCCCGGAATTAAAGATGGAAGTTTGTTTAGAAAGAACGTTCGTCAATCTTTGGGAACAAATAATAAAGTAAACAAAAACATAGCAAGAACTCTTAAGAAAAATGCAGATGAATTCTTCTTTTTACATAATGGAATTACGGCTATATGTTCAAAAATGAGTATCAACGACAATGTGTTATCGGTAAAAGAATTAAACGTGGTTAATGGTTGTCAATCATTAAGTACGATATATGGTTGTAGTGAAACAGTAAAGAAAACTTCTGATGGATATATCTTATTTAGATTCTATGAAATTAGTGATTCAGATAGAGCCGATAATATAAGCACTTCAACTAATAGCCAAAGCGCTGTTAAAGCGAGAGACTTAAGAAGTAATGACAAATCAGTTTTGGCTATGAAAAAAGCCTATGAACTATATTATCCAGATGGATATTTTGTTACCAAACGTGGTGAAACAATCGATGAAGTCAAATATAATACTTCGCATATAGTTAACTTAACAGATTTAGGTAAACAATTAATAGCATGGCAATCTCAAAGACCTACTATTTCATATAGTGAAACGAAGATATTTGATAAATATTTTGATCAGTTATTTCATAGAGATTATAAACCAGAAGATATTCAAGCTTTGCATGAGATGTTTGAAGTAATTATAAAAAAATGGACAAAAGATAATCCAATGGGACTTAACGAAACGCTATTAGCTATGAAGGCATATGCACCATATCATCAGCTTTATGCTATTTCAGTAATAATTTGTGAAATAAATAAAATGAATGATTCAGTGCCAAGTCCTTCTGTTTCTATGCAAAAAATGAAGGACAGCGAATTGTTAGATTATATAGTTGATATGGCTGGAAACTGTTTGAATATGGCTATGGAAACAGCTCAAGATATGGTTGCTTCTGAAGGTAACAAACTTTTTGTCCCTCAAAACTGGATAAAATCTAAAACATCTTTAAAAGATATCAGATCTCAAGTTAAAAATACAATTGGCTCGATTAAAATGTGGCCTAATGGAGCCGCTTTGCAAAAACAATTGACTGATGGATTATCAATGGAAAAAGAATGTTTTGATGCAAGGTGGACTGCTGATTAAAAATGTTGAATTATGTAGATAATTCAACATAAAACATTTATAATAAACATAAGGAGTGATTCTTGTGTTAAATAATCAGATAAAATCAGAAGACAGAGTATACAAGTATGGCGAAGTGTACACAAACGATCGAGAAATTGAAGCAATGTTAGGGTTGATCCCGTCTGAAATGTTAGAGGTAAACAAAACCTTTCTTGAACCTACTTGCGGTACCGGAAACTTTCTTGATGCTATTCTTAAGAAAAAACTAACAAACATTAGAAATGTCTATTTAAAATCGGAATTAGAGTATAAAAAACAAATAGTAATGATATTTTGTAGCCTATATGGAATAGATATATTAAGTGATAATGTTGAAGAAACTAGAGAACGTTTATTGTCGACTGTTAAGACTGAGTATTTCGCAGTTACAGAAAAACAGATGGATAATGAATTAATTAAAAATATTAGTTTTGTTCTTGCAAAAAATATAATTTGTGGGAATTCATTAACAGGTCTAAACGGAAATAGACTAATTAAAATAAGTGAATGGAAAATGTCTGCCTCTGGAATGATTTATAGAACAGAACAAGATTTCACAGATATATCAAAAGAAGTTAAAAAAACAAAAAAAGTTAAATACTATTGGTTTTCAAAAAAGAGGTGTTTGAATTAATGTCGAAACAAATAAAATCAAAAGAACGCGTAGCAGATCATGGTGAAGTATTTACTAATGAAAGAGAAGTAAATGCAATGTTAGATTTAGTTAAACCAGAAACTGAACGTATAGATAGTAGATTTTTAGAACCAGCATGCGGAGAGGGAGCTTTCTTGATGCCGGTATTAAAGAGAAAGCTAGATGTTGTTAAAACAAATTATAAAAAATCACCGTTAGATTACGAAAAATATTCTTTAATTGCTTTAATGTCATTATATGGTGTTGATCTATTAGAGGATAATGTTCAAATCTGCAGGGATAATTTATATGACATATGGAATGAAGAATATACAAGGAATGCAAAGCAAGAAGCAACTGAAAGGGTCCGTGAGATTGCAAAGTATATTTTGAAGAAAAATATTTTATGCGGTGATGCATTATCACTACTTCAAAATAATGGAGAACCTATAATTTTTGTTGAGTGGTCATTTGTGCCTGGAAATATGATAAAAAGAAGAGATTTTCGGTTGGATGAATTATTGAAAGCCAAAGAAAATAATTATCAGGCATCATTATTTGATGATCTATTTTCAGATGGTTCTACTAGAACAATGAATTGGGAATTGGATGAAGAAACAGGGATATATATGCCAGGACCTATAAAAGACGATTATCCTTTAATGGATTATAGGAGGTTAGATGATTATGAGTAATTTATTTGAGAATGTTTATAATCCAGATGTATTAGCTTGTATTGCAAATCTTTCGAATGATGAGGTCTTTACACCTCCTGAAATAGCTAATGCAATGCTGGATATGTTACCTCAAGAACTATTTGAAAATCCTAATACTACATTTCTAGATCCGTGTTGTAAATCAGGAGTGTTTTTGAGAGAAATTGCAAAGAGGCTTATTGTGGGTTTAGAACCGATATATCCAGATTTACAAGATAGAATAGATCACATAATGCAAGAACAATTATACGGAATTGCTATTACGGAATTAACTTCACTATTATCAAGAAGAAGCTTATATTGTTCAAAGTATCCAAGTAGTAAATATTCAATTTCGAAATTTGAAAGTATACAAGGAAATATAAGATTCAAACAAAATCACCATGTATGGCAAGGAAACAATTGCAAATACTGTGGTGCATCTAAAAAGATTTATGATAGGGATGCTTCATTAGAGCAACATGCATATGAATTTATTCATGCTGAAAAATTGGAGGAGATATTAGATATGAAATTTGATGTTATAATTGGTAATCCACCTTATCAGCTAGATGATGGAGGAAATGGTGTAAGTGCCAGCCCTATTTATCATCTATTTATTGAACATGCTAAAAAACTAAATCCAAGATATTTAACAATGATAATTCCAGCAAGATGGTATACTGGCGGGAAAGGATTAGACAGTTTTAGAGAGAATATGCTCAACGATGGACATATAACTAGAATTGTTGACTATGTAAATTCAAAGGACTGTTTTCCAGGCCTTTCAATAGGTGGAGGTGTTTGCTACTTTTTAAGAGAAAGAGATAGAGTCGCAGACTGTAAATTCACTAGTATAAACGGTCCTAAAATTAGTACTCAAACAAGAAAGCTGAATGAATTTGATGTATTTATTAGGTATAATGAGGCAGTTTCTATTGTCCACAAAGTTCTTAGAGATAAGTCAATTTCATCATTAATAAGCACGAGAAACCCTTTTGGAATACCGTCAAATGGCAAGGGAAATGCTAAGGAAACAGAAGATGTTTATAAAGTATATTCTAGAGATGATATATCATATTTAAGAAAAAAAGATTTGGAAAAAAATCATGAATTAGCTAATAATTACAAAATTATGATTAGTAGATTTTCTGCTGAACATGCTGGAGAACCAGATAAAGATGGGATGTTTAAAGTGCTCTCTAGAACAATGTTGATGTACCCAGGAGAAATATGCACTGATACATATATAATTGGAGGCAATTTCAAAACCAAAAAAGAAGCTATAAATATGATTTCATACTTACAAACTAAATTTGCTAGATTTTTATTATTGCAAGGAATTGCTTCTATTAGCATTACTAAAGAAAAATTTTGTTTTGTTCCACTACAAGATTTTACTCAATCATGGACTGATGAAATATTGTATAAAAAATATAATCTAACTGATGAAGAAATTGATTTTATAGAAAAGACGATTAAACCGATGAAAGATTATGGAAGGGATGAAATATAATGAAGAACAATAATTTCTTCCCTCAGCGACCTGTTATAAATCCAATTATATATGCTTATAGTGATACAAGATATCCGGGATGCTTAAAAATTGGTGATACAACTCGGCCAATAGAAGTTCGTATGAAAGAGCATTATCCAACAATAACCCCAGGTGTTTCCTATAAAGTCGAACTTATAGAATCTGCAATGTATGATGATGGATCATCTTTTAGAGATTATAAAGTTCATGAGATATTAAAAAATAACGGTATCACTTGTGTAGCTGGTGAATGGTTCAAATGTGATATAAAAACAGTTAAAAGAGCTATATTTGCTGTTAAGAATGGACAATCTGTAATTCTGGATAGAATTAATACTTTTGGCATGCGTCCTGAACAGAAGAAAGCTGTTGAAAAAACAATTGAATATTATAAAAGTGAAGATGCATCTTATTTAGGTCAAATACCTAAGTTTTTATGGAATTGCAAAATGAGATTTGGCAAAACATTTGCTGCTTATGAATTGGCTAAGCAAATGGATTTTAAGAGAGTATTGGTTCTTACATTTAAACCAGCTGTGCAATCTGCATGGAAAGAAGATTTGCTAACTCATGTTGATTTTGAAGGATGGCAATTTATTAGTAGACCAGCAGACAATCATGGTGATAGCATCGATGTTCAATATTTAAAAGCTGATAAATCTAAACCAATTGTATGCTTTGGATCATTCCAGGATTTTTTAGGAGTTGATAATAATACTGGAGGTATCAAATCTCGTAATGAATGGGTTCATACAACGAATTGGGATTTGGTAATATTTGATGAATATCATTTTGGTGCATGGGGTGATAATGCCAAGAAATTATTTGACCAAGGTGATGAAGAAAAAGAAGAAGTAGTTGATGATAAGTATGATAGAGGAAATGCATATGATGAAACATTTCTTCCTATAACGACATCATATTATTTATATCTATCTGGAACGCCATTTAGAGCGCTAAATAGCGGAGAATTTATTGAGGATCAGATTTTTAACTGGACTTATGGCGATGAACAGAGAGCTAAAGAAAATTGGAAAGGACCACAAGAAAATCCATATGAATCGTTACCTAGAATGGTTATGATGACATATAAAATTCCGGATTCAATTTCTCAAATTGCTTCTCAAGGTGAATTCAATGAGTTTGATTTGAACGTATTTTTTAGTGCAAAAAGTGATTCAAGTAAAGTAGAAGAGGCACAATTTGTTTATAAAGATTATGTTCAAAAATGGTTAGATTTAATCAGAGGTTCCTATCTACCAACATCGGTTGATGATTTAAAATTAGGAGCAGAAAAACCTCCTATGCCTTATTCAGATACTCGTTTATTAAATGTTCTTTCTCATACACTGTGGTACTTGCCGGGTGTTTTATCATGCTTTGCAATGAAGAACTTGCTAGATGAAAAACAGAATAATTTTTATCACGATTATACAATTAATGTATGTGCTGGAACAGGTGCAGGAATAGGGTTGGCTGCTTTAGATCCAGTTAGAAAGTCAATGGCTGATCCACTAGAATCCAAAACAATTACTTTAACATGTGGCAAATTAACTACAGGTGTGACAGTGAAACCATGGACAGGAGTATTTATGCTACGAAATATGAGCAGTCCTGAGTCTTATTTCCAAACGGCATTCAGATGTCAATCCCCTTGGGTTATTGAAGATGAGTTCAAGCACAAGACAATTATTAAAAAAGAATGCTATGTATTTGACTTTGCGCTTAATAGAGCATTAAAACAAATATCTGATTATTCTTGTAGATTAAATGTTGATGAAAGTAATCCTGAAAAGAAGGTTGATGATTTTATTCATTTTCTTCCTGTATTAGCTTATGACGGTTCAGCCATGAGACAAGTGAATGCTTCTGAAATACTTGATATTACGATGGCTGGAACTTCAGCGACTTTATTAGCAAGACGCTGGGAATCTGCTTTACTTGTTAATGTAGATAATGCTACATTGATGCGCTTGTTAAACAATAAAGAAGCTATGGAAGCATTAATGAAGATTGAAGGTTTCAGATCATTAAATGATGATATTACAACAATCATTAACAAGTCTGAAAAGGTCAAGAAAGCTAAAAAGGAAGGAAAGGACTTAACACAAAAACAGCGTAAAGATTTGACCGAAGAAGAAAAGGAATACAAATCTAAACGTAAAGAGATTCAAGAAAAGCTTATCAAGTTTGCAACTAGGGTTCCTGTCTTCATGTATTTAACAGACTATAGAGAATATAGTTTGAAAGATGTTATTACGCAATTGGAACCAGGCTTATTTAAAAAGGTTACAGGCTTAGATGTTAAGGATTTTGAATTGTTGGTTTCATTGAATGTATTTAATGAATCTTTAATGAATGATGCTGTGTATAAATTTAAACGTTATGAAGATGCATCTTTAACCTATGCTGGAATTGATAAACATAAAGGAGAAAAAGTTGGTTTGTTCTCAACAGTTATTTCAAGAAGCGATTATGATCAAATGGCTGGCGAATTAGCCGATTCAATGAAAGTTGACAATAATCTTATCGTAAAAACGAGTAAACAAGCTATGTTGCAGAGAAATAAGCCATCAACTCCAAAAGTTGAAGCAACAAAAGCAGTGCAATTACCTAGTCATAATAATGTAGTAAAGCCATCTAATAACCTTACTGCAAATCAACCTGTTAATTCAAATATAAAAGGAAAGAAATTTGATGTCCAATCAATAAAAATTGGAACAAAAGTATTGCATAAAGCATTTGGAGAAGGAACTGTAGACTCATTTAAAGATGATTTCATAAATATAACTTTTATCATTGATTACAAAAAAGTACAAAAGACTTTTAAATATCCAGCTGCTTTCATTCAAGGATTTTTAGCAAAGAAGGAGGTATAAATTTTGAGTGAAGATATTAAAAATAATGGATTCATATATATTCTTACTAATCCTTCTTTTCCGGATTATGTAAAAATTGGATATGCAAAAAATGTCCAAAATAGGCTAAACCAATTGAACAAAAGTGAAGCATTGCCTTTTGCTTTTAGAATATTTGCAACATATGAAACTCCAAATAAACTAACTGATAAGGAATTGCATAGATTGATAGATAATCTGAATCCTGATTTACGGTCAATTGAGAAATTTGACGGAAAACCTAGAATTAGAGAATTCTATGCAATGGATCCAAACGACGCTTATGCATTATTGGAATGTATAGCTAAGATAAGTGGAACTGAAGATAGGTTAACAAAATACAATCCAGAAGGTCACGAAATAACAGATGAACAGATTGCAGAAGAAGTTAAATCAAGACTAGAACCATTTAGATTTAGCATGTGTAATATACCAATTGGAAGCGAGATATCTTTTGTTGATGATCCTTTTATAAAAGCTAAAGTATATGATGATCGCCATATAGAATATAACGGAAAAATAACCTCACTTTCTAATTTAGCTAAAGAGTTAAAGAAGTTAGAAAGAACCCCTCAAGGGCCTTTATGGTTTATGTACAACGGTAAAATATTAAGCGACTTAAGAAATGAAATGGAAGGAAAATAATTATGCCTAGACCAAAAAAAGATGGGAAAATGCTTAATATTAAGATACAAAGTGACATATATAATACTTTAGAAAAATATTGTGATGATAAAGGGCAAACAAAAACCATTGCAATAGAGAGAATATTGAAGGAAAAGTTTGAAAAAGAAGGATATCTAGAAAAAACAACGGATATCTATAGTTTATCTATTTATAAGGAGTAACTATTATGGATAGAATAAAAATTCAAAGCGACATTTGGGATTTGCATATTCATACATGCTGTTGCCCTAAGGCATCGAGCGAGTTTAAAAATATGTCAAAAGAAAAGTATGTAAATCAAATAATCAGCATATTTAATAATAAACCAGAGTTAGCTTTATTTTCTTTTACTGATCACAATGTAATTAGCATTGATGTATATGAAGAGTATATGAATCAAAATGGTCAAACAAACTTTCTTGTTGGTGTTGAACAGGATACATATTTCGATGAAGATCCGGGTAGCGATTATAAACATTTGATTATTTACTTTGATATTAATTCTGATAATTTTTCTGAAAGAATATCATTTATGGAGGACTATAACAAAACAATCTGTGGTAAACCTCAAAAAGTTCATACACTGTTATCGTTTTTGGTTGGAAAAAATATAAAATTTGTATTGAGTCCCCATGCATTCAAACAAGGTAAAAGGGCAATAAACGACTCTTGGAATGATGAAGAAACTGTAAAACAAGAAGCTCATAAATACTTGGATCAATTCTTTTGTTTTTGGGAAGCACAAGGATATAGCGATATAGCTAGAGCAGAGCAATTTTTAAGAGATTTTGACCTTGATCAAAAGAAATCGATTATATCTTTTTCTGATTCTAATAATTTTAGTAAGCTAAAATCATATTTAGACAATCCTTTTCAATGGTTCAATTCTCTGCCAACATACAAGGGTTTGGAATTAATTGCTTCTGAGAGCAATCGTATATCTCGAAAGAGAAGAATTGTATGTGAGAATTCATTCGGAAATCTGATTGGCAAAATTGAGGTTGACGGTCAAACAATTGAATTAAGTGATAAGCTCAATTGTATAATTGGCGGAAGAGGAAGTGGAAAATCGTTATTGCTTGACGGTATAGCTAATAATTTAAAAGATGTAACTATTGATGATAGACGAAAAGAATACATGGATAGATTTGATATAAAGGTTTTTAACTATGCAGGGGGTTTAATAGAGAGAAACAACTTTGAATTTGATTATTATAAACAATCGTACGTTTCTATGCTGTTTGAAGAAAATGATTATTATGATAACATCAAGGAACAGTTTCGAGATGAATTGTCAAAGATAGAGGAAATTGAAATAAATGAAATTCAATCAGAAAACAAAAACAGATTTATAGATTATTTAAAAGATTTCAATCATAACAACAATTTGAGTAATATCTCTGGCCTTTTAGAAAAATATTCTGTAATAAAAGACAACACTCTTGAATTGTCTTTAGGCAGATTACAAAAAGATACTAGTATAAAATACGAAAAATACAATAATCTATATGGAAAAATCTTGAAATTATTGCCGAAGGATCTGAGCACAGATAAAGATATTAATGAAAATTTAGAGAAGTTTGTTGTTTTGGTACTAGATAAAATACATGAGAATAACCTTGATTTTATCAATGGCAAAGGAATAAAGAATTTATCAATAAATAAGTATTCAGAATATAAGAAGCAACACAATGATAAAAATAAAAATAAGATTGAAGTTGAAGAACTATTTAAAAACACATTCGACGAAAAAGGATTAGATTATTTAAAAAGAGTAAATATTATAAATGCATATTTAAATATTCAAATAAATTTTGTTGATTATTATGAAAAACAGATGATGATTAATGGAGAAGAGGAAGATGCATTCGTTGTAAAAAAAGTTCTAAAAATTGAAAATCCTTTGGAATATCTTTCTAAAAATCTAAAAGAATATTTTTACTCTAAGGACTTAAAAGGAAATACAAAAGAGTTCGACCTCTATACTGCTATAAATTACTATTGTTTTGAAACAAACAAGATACTTAAAGATGGAAAATCTATTGATCAATTGGATGAAACATTATTAAATTTTGATTTAAACTATGATGATCACCCTCAGATTTTATATAGAAATGATGCCGGAGATTATGAAGATGTGTTATACGTGTCTCCTGGAACCCAAACAAATATCTTGATGGAATATCTAGTGCATAAAGATAGTGATAAACCTATATTGATTGATCAACCGGAAGACAATGTTGATAATCAAACAATTTACAATAAATTGAGAGTATGGTTTGAGAAATTAAAAAGAAATAGACAAGTAATAGTCGTTACTCATGATGCCAATATTGTCATCAATGCTGACGCAGAAAACATAATTGTTGCCAATCATTCAAAAAAAGATACGTTTAATTATAGTTATGGTGCTTTAGAATATGGTGATAATTTGGAAATTGCATCAAATGTACTTGATGGTGGCAAAGAAGCGGTAAAAAGGAGACTTATGAAATATGGAACAGAATAGTATCGAAGTAATTTTAAATAATGATTCAAAAGTCATTTTATCCTCAAATACACCGGATATTCAAAATTTGATTACCGAAATCGTAAAAAATAGAAATAGTATAAATTATAATCAAATTAGTGTTAATGCATCTTGTCAAAGTGATTTTGATAAAAAGGGGTTTGAAACACTAATTAAAGATTTGGTAAAAGATTATATTAATCAATTGAAAATAGAGAACGAAGCGTATCAATTGGCTATAGATTCCATAAAAGAAAAAGCTTCTAAATAATACATTTTGATATATTGTTTTAAGAATATATAAGGAAATTGATACTCTAGATGACATATGATGTAAATTAACCATGAGATGGATTGGCAAACACAACACCTTTATAGTAGGATCTTAACTGATTCAACGTATAGGTGACTGTATGCCAGTCCGTTTTTGCATCTTGGAAAGTATTTGTCTTGCCATCAAGATTTCCTTCCTGGATGGTAACATAATCACCATCAACCGCAATGACAATACCGACATGATTTACACCAATACCAGAGAATACCGAACCGGGTTTTGGTGAAAGTGATCTTTCGAATAAGTCAGGATGAACTGCTACTAATTGATCTACACAGTTCCAACCATTGCCCGTAAATCCTGGATCATAGCCATATATTTCATAGAATCTACCCCAGGCAAACCATGTGCACTGGCCATATAAGCCGGCTCTTGCATATGGATTTTTTGTTATCCAGGCTTCCATGTTATTGAAGTTTGGATTAATACCACCTCTGAAGGTAACTGGCACATATTGCATGACATGATCAACATATTCTGGATCACCATAGGTTGATGCATTTAGTTTTGCTTTCATTTCATCTGAAAATAGCTGGGCATTGTATTTTGAATAACCTCCAAAGTTGCTAATTGCCCATTCGATATAACCGTTTCCATAGTTGTAACCCTGTATTGCCAGATATAGATGTTCTGTATCGGATTTATCTTTTACATTGGCTCTATTTAGGCAATCAGCAAATGTTTTAACGCCACATTCAATTGAATATTCAGGATCGGATATCCCGTTAGGTACTCTTGGATATTTGGTATTGAACACTGATTCACTGCATTGCATTGGATCATCTCCTAGTCCTTTAGATTCCTGCATCATAATGGCTGCTAGTATTGGAACATAGTCTACAATTCCATTTTCTTCTGCATATCTTGTTATCGTTTCTTCGTAGGCTATGACTTCTGGACTTAATGGAACGATCATGCTGTTGCTGCCACCATCCTGAGCTAAAACAGAGAAAGTGCCGAAAAATAGCGTCATTATCACAATAAGTATGACTCCGGTACCGAAAGATAATAGTGCATTGATTCCACCAATTGTCTTTTTAACAACATTAAAGGAAGCTGATATGAATTTAGCTGATGTCTGTATTGCTGGTCTAGTAATAATTCGATCCGCTGCTTCCTTGATGCTTGAAGCATTGATCTTTTTCTGTACATATCGCTTAGCTTTTGACATATAAGTAACTTTAGGTATAGAAGAATCCATGATTGCTGTGGTACGCTCAATTTGCTTCTTTGTACGATGCTGTTCCAGTTTCTGCTTAACATATTTCTTTGCTCGAAAGGCTGACTCATATGCAGTTGATTTAGCGGTATTGCTGATGTTATCTATAGCTCTTGCAGATGCATTCGCTTTAGGAGATGATGAATCTTCTTTATTGTTTTCTTTACTGTGGATGGTTTGCTGTTTGATAAAGTGATTTAGATTCTCTTTGGAATCCTTCGTTTTAATGGTTTGTATTGATTGCTTGGTTTTGATGCTGTTCATTCTTGCCTCCTTATTAAAAAATGGGACAAGCATTCAGCTTATCCCTTATAGTTTCTCTTATTAATCATTTCTTTACGATCACTTGGTTTTGTTGTATTCAGATTATAAAGTTTTCCTTTTGGCATCTTGTTTATAAATGGCACGATGGATCCACCATATTTGATCAATCCGCAGCCAGTCTGGGCATTAGTTATATAGCTCATTTGTTCTTCAGATATGTTAAGCAGCTTCGCCAGATCCTCCCTGTCATTAGGTGATTGATTCAGCATCACAATGAATAATGAATTAGACAACATGCTTGTACCTTGCTGCGAAGAAAGAAGATACTTAACATTTTGGGTAATACCAGTAGGGAAGGCATCCCTTTTTCTGAATTGTCTCCATGCTGAAGCAAAGAATGTCGCTGATTCCTCGTTTTCAAAGATGACATGGATCTCGTCAATGAATACATGTGTACGTTTGCCTTTACGCCAGTTTTCATTCACCCGGTTGATAATGGCATCTGTAATGACAAGCAGTCCCATTGTCTTAAGCTGTTTTCCAAGATTAAAGATATTGAATGACAATACTCTTGATTTGATGTTTACGTTGGTTTCATGAGCAAAAATATTCAACGATCCATTTGTGAACAGTTCGAGTTTGATTGCAAGTGATTTTGCTTCGGTTTCTGGCTGATCCAATAACTTCTTATATAGATGCTTAAGAGTAGGGGTATAGTGACCATTGAAAGCATCCTGGTAAACATAGGCAACACAACGGTCAATAATACTCTTGTCAGTTGAAGAAATTCCACCATGATTGGTATCCAACTGCTCAAATAAAGACATAACGAATTGTGATTTATCAGCAATTGAGTTGCCAGAATCACCATATCCTTCAGCCATATCCATTGCATTGATATGATCGGAACTGTTGGTACCAATATCGATTACCTGTCCACCAAAGGCTTTGACAATCGGATCGTATTCTCCTTCTGGATCAGCAATGATGACATCGTCATCGGTGGACATGATGATAAATTCGATTTCCTCTTTTGTCAGGAATGATTTACCAGATCCAGGTACTCCCAGTACAAAGGCATTGGGATTCTGCAGCAGTTCCTTGTTGCAGAGAATCGGATTGTTCGTAATGGCGTTCTGTCCATACCAGATACCGCCCTTGTCCATGATCTCCTGAGTACGGAAGGGGATGAATACCGCTGCACTCTCGGTTAATAGAGTTCTAGTAATATTCAATCGATTTACTCCAATTGGTAATGCAGTAACTAGTCCATCCAACTGCCTTTTGGAAAAATACAATGTTTCAAGTTCACATACATACTTTCTGGCAATGGATTTCAGTGTTTCGGTATCCTTGTCCAGTTCTTCCAATGAATCAGCAAGATGGACCAGTGTTATATTGCAAAGCATCATTCTCTGGTCCCTTACAATCAGATCATCCAGGAATTCCTTGCATTCCTTTCGCTGGAGTTCCATATCGTAGGGGATGATGGCAGAGAAGTTGTTGTTGCGGTTCTGCTTCATCTGCCAGTCGGTAATGTTCTTTTCTACACCAAGGAATTTGTTCTCAACTTCTCTTACTGCTTCATCAGTTGGAATCGATATGATATCCATTGAATACATGAGATTGCGGTTCAGATCGCATAGCTCGGATACAAATTCATCCTTCAGGAATCCTGGATAGTTGTTCAGATACAGTACACGGCCATACTTGTTATCAAGCTGGAAATATCGGTTCTTGTATTTGCAGGTACTAGGAGTGATCAGATCCTTGAAGGAATGGCCTTTCTTGGCAAGATCATTCATGTCAAATACCATTTCATCATTTTCATTGCGATAGAAGTCATGTAGGATCTTCAGTCTTTCTTCTGCATCAAGTTCAATACAGGCGCTGTCAAGCCTAGAGAACAGCGTTGTAAACTCCGATGTGATTCTTGAAAAGGTGAATCTAGCTTCATCGATATTGCTTTTGAATACTGTGACTGTAATGTATTTTTCCTGGATGATATCATCGCTTTCTGCCAGTTTTTGCAGCAGCATATCATTGTATTCCTGACGATATAAATCCAATCCATCATCTTTCATAGGAATCAGAATATCATCCTTGAATTTCTTAAGATCAATCTTACGGTTGTTAATTGTGATCTTGGTCATAACGGATGAATCAAAGGAATTTAACAGATCACTATAGCTTAGGAACAGGTTGTTCTTGTCCTCGCCGGAAGCAATCTTGTAGTTGATATCCAGGAAGCGGTAGCTTTTGGAATACTTGTTTCCCATACGAAAAATACCATCCTTGTAGATGGTATCAACAGGGATGGTATCCTGAACGGTTCTAGGAACCTTTATTCTTTCTTTGTTCTGCTTTTTGATTCTTTCGAAACTTTTTATCATGTACAATGGACTCCTTTCGTGATTTGTCAATGTAAGAAGAGAACATTTCTTCAAATAGGTTAAATGGCTTGTTGATCAATTGGGCGTTGTTCAGTAATAGGGAATAGAAGGCAGTTGATATTATTTCCTCCATATGCATTCCCTGAAACCGAATAAAGCCAAAACAGGCAAAGGGCAATACCCCAAGCATGCATAGCCAGCTTGTTATTTCCTGTCCCAGCTTATCTGAACATAAAAAATAGATTATACAGGCAGATCCGCAGGCAAGTATTGAAAAGATACTTTGTCTTAGGGATAATCCAAGCAATATGGATTCTGTATAATCTCTTATTTCCTTATTGATCTTTACTTCAAAATTAGATTTCATAGCATCCATCCAATTCCGTTTCTTCAACATTGAATGGTGAAGAAGTGGCAAATAATATGTTGTTAATAGGAATAACAGTTTCACCATTACTGGTAACAATAATGGCGTTCTTTTCAGAATTCTTGATTTTGTACATTACCTTTTCCTTAAGTGGTAATGAAATTGGTTCGTTGATCACCACGCTGTCACCATTGGTGAAGACGATAGTATTTTTGATTGTTTTGTTCATTTGATTGTCCTTTCTAAAATGGATTTTTGTAAATCTGCAAAAAGAAAAGAACTAGATTATTCTAGCTCTTTACTCAAAAACTATAATATAGTCTTTAAAATATTCATCAAACGATGTGTTAGCACATTCAATGGCATTCAGTAGTTCATCATTAATCTTATCCCTAACGTATCGGTCTCTTAATTCTGGTTTTTCTTTTAATACCCATTTCAATTGCAGATATGAATTTTTAGCAAACATGATCCATTGAGGGTAGTTTATGGCTAGTGGGTTTTCGGTAAATGCAAGTTTACCGGTGTTAATAGCAGTCGCTGAACTGTGACCAATAAATAACATTGTTCCAAGTTTAGGATGCTTCTGATGATTAGAAGAGAAAGGTATTGATTCTTTAATGCTATGACCTTCCTTTATTCTTTTTAATGCATATCCTAATCTTATAATAACTTCAGTAATCATTACAGGAATAGACATAGAACAAAAATGGATGAAATCATATCCTTCGTAATACATTCCTTGTACAATTTCAGCAATAGTTTGTTCGTATTCGCCAATTTTACCAATCTGAAGGAAATTGAACAGACTCATAAGCGGAACAGGTAAACTCATCGATGTTGTAATATCTGATTGTAGGTGAAGTATCTGTTTGCAGAGCGCTGCAAAAATAGTTGCTTCTTTTCGTTCTTCATAACACGGCATATTCTGAATTATGAAAGCACCTTTTTTGTCAATTGTTGACATAGTTCCATTCAAAATATCTAATACACCAAATACAAATCCTAATATTGGATCATGACCTAATTGGAGCATTCTATGATAATATGCTGATAGTCCTTCGACATATTTGGCTGTATTTCGATTGTCCTGGGCATCATAAGGAACCTTGCTTATCTTTGAATTTGCCAGTTTTGACATTTCTTCTTCCGGAAATGCTTTCTCAAAGTATTCTCTGACATAATTAGACAATGGTGCAGCCTTTAGCCCAACAGAAGTTTTTTGAGGAATTCCAACCATAACAATATCAACAATTCCACTTACTATTCCAGCTAAAGCAGCGATAGTAATATCAAACTCATCTAGCTTGTGAATCTGGTTGAATTCTGAATTAAGCTTTCTAATATACAGTTCGTTTTTCTGAAGTTCTTCTTGAGAGAACAGTTCCTGCAAATCAACATCATGTGGATAGAGTGCATCTGCCTTTTCTAATATTGAACCCCAGTTTTTAACCGATACTACCTTTTTTTCTTTACTAATCATTTTTGCCATATGATCCGGTATTTTAATATCGGTTTTTCTGAGTAAAGCTTCAGCATCATTTATTAATTTTTGTGTCTCATCTTTGTTATCAAAAAGAATTGAGTTCAATTGATTGTTTTGAAATTTCAACACTTTGTTAAATTCCTGTTCGGCTTTTGTGTATTTATACTTTTTCATAATTGGCCTCATTGTTGTGACTAACTATGACACTTAGTATCTTTTTTAATTCTTTATTCTCTTCACATATAGCATCATTTTTGGCTTGCTGTTTTGTTAAGGCTTCCTTATATAACAAGTTCTTCTCTTGTTGAATTTTGTGTTCTTTGGATTTAGATGCTTCTTCCGCCACAACGACAGCTGTAGCTCCGGTACCTACTCCAATAAGTATTGGTGTTCGGTTTTTTAAAATGTAATTTGCAACAGGCTTAAAATACTTTGTTGATAACCTAACAATAAAATTAACTTGCTTACCCATTAATGAACCTTCTCAACATTTCCTAAATCTTTCTGTAAATCTTCCAAAGCTTTTTGTAAGAGGATATTTAATCCTTGCAAGTAATCAAGCCTTTCTTTGCTTGCTTCAGATTCTTTCTTTAGAGCGTCTATAATTGCCTGATGTTTTATTAGAACTTCTTTGTATAGACGTTCTTTTTCTTGTCTTAATTGTTTTGTCTTTAGTTTAGATGCAGCATATACTCCTCCACCAGCCAGTATCGCTACCGGAGCAGCTAATACGAATATTCCAGATACCATGCCACCACCCACAATCGCGCCTGCTGTAGCTAAACCACTAGTAATTCCTGCGGCTGATAGGCCTACAGTACCTAATCCATATAGCGCCATGAATGATCCTACTCCACCGATTCCTGCGCCTAGTGCGCCAGCAACCACTTCAGGTATAGCGCTTTCTTTTATGGTCCTTGTTTTGTCATTCAATGCTACAGCGGCATCGTTAACCACGTTTACAATTGGTTGCAAAGACTCAATATTCTGATAAATTAATTTCTTTCTTTTTGACATGGTGGCCTCCTATTTATTTGTGACGATACTTAACTCAATGATTTCATCATCGTCATAATATGAAATATTTCTTTCGTTCACAATTGACATACTATCGGTATCGATTAGCAATACAGAAAGATTGCCTTTATAAGAAATCTTTCCTTTTAGTTCACTAATTAAATCAAACAGTTCTTTATCCTTGACGACCAATGAAGATTTTTTGGCTCTATCTGGCTCGGTCAGCATAAACTTCGAAACCAAATACTTTGATAAATCATTTTTTGATATGTTGAGGATTTTATTGAATTCATTATCCCAAAACACAAACCACCATGACTTTATATTCTCATTATCAAAGTACAAGCATAAGTCAGGTGAGTCTTCTGTTATTTCGTTGTTATCTATCTTAAAAGAATATCCTTTGTTAATGAAGGATGTTACTATTGTTCCTGAAATCTGTTTCTTAGAATTTTCTATTGTCTTTTGAAGTTTTTCAAGCTCCAAATCCGCTTGTTTCGATTCGCTTTTATTTGGAATTTTACTTTTTGATATAACAGACATAGTTCCCAATGCTGTTATTCCAACAAGAGGATTTACAGCATGAATCGCTGTTCCGAGCAAGCCTAATCCGCCAGCAACAACAGATCCCAATAGGGCAGCGGAAGAGGTTCCTAATGCCATAGCTATTTTGTTTAAAGCATCAGCATTTGGGGTTCGAGACCCATTAAAATATCTTGAAACAGCAGATTCAGTTAAACCAGTTATATTAGCGATATCTTTCTGGGATAAATTTTTTTCTTTAGCAGCTTTTTTGATGTTTTTTGAAATATCGTTACTCATAAAACTCCTCCAATTGACAAGTGTCATGTTTAAAATTGCCAAATGTCAAGTATATATTAAAACTAAACTTACCAAATGTCAAGAATTATAATCCCATCATTTCCTTAACGATTCTATCTGACATCTTAATTGTTCCAACCAATACCAGCATATTGAATGTCAATTCACCAACGTAGCTCCATATCATTGATACAGCTGATGCTGAAGTATCGATTGCTGGTGCTGATGAAGCAAAGGCTGAGAATATCACACATGATAATAGGATTATTGCTCCTTCTAGGCATACGCCAGCATAGCTTTTTATGAAAGTGAATGCTGTGTTCTGTGTTGATTCACCTGCTGCAGCTGCTAATGGAATAGGGGAGATGGCTGTATACATGTAGATCTTAAAGAAACGTCCATATACAGTCAGAATCATTATGAATGAAAGTATGGTTATGAATATGGATCCAAGCAGGGTTACTGCCCATAGTGGTATCGATTCAAGAAAGCCGGTGTTGTTTACGGCATCGATGATTTCCTGTGGGATAACAGTGCTTTCAGCTGTTCCCAAGCCAACCGTATGAGTGATTGTTGAGACGACACCTTGAACTATCTCAAATATTCCAGTCATCAGTTCCATGCCATACATGACCAATCCTCTTGCAATAATGAATCTAAGAAACAGCTTGAAGGCATGTTCTGGTCGTTTGATGTCCTGCCAGTTGGTACAGGTTCTGATCAGTCCCCATAAGAAGAATAATACCAATAGGGACAGACCAATCGCCTGTAATGATCCATGGATCTTCACGATGATATTCCAGATATCACCACCTTTGAATGTTTCTGGTGATTGGGTTAACAGCATCCATATCTCTGCCAGTTTTTCATTCCAGGTATTTAGAGCACTTGTTAGATTGTCGATGATTCCGTCCATGAAATCACCGCCTTATCCAACAATGATATTCAGTATCTCTTTGGCAAATGTGATGATAATGCCACCAGCTACAGTCATAAAACCATTAGCTCTTTGTGATGGATCGTGTGACTTCAAGGATAATCCAACCTGGACAATTCCAAGGCCAAGCAGGATCATGCCAATTGCACGAATCAGTCCGAACATGAATTCGGAGAAGTTGTTGACTACAGCTACTGGATCATTGGCTGCAAATACAGGCATTGTTAGGTTTGCTGTTAGTACAAGAGCTGTGTATAAGATGAATAGTATCTTTTTGCGTTTATTGAGTTTCATTATTTGATGTCTCCTTATCTAGATTTTTAAAGTAATCATCCATCTCTTCATCAGATAAGAGTTCATACTCGTTATCGCTAAGAAGGATGTTTTGCCAGTCGTTGATGTAATGGCTGGCTTTTCCGTGGATATATGGTTTCTGATCGCCATCAGCAGTTTCCTTGATTTTTGGATGTTTAAGCAGATCGTATTTTTTATCCATGATAGGTCTTTCACCACGAATAAAAATAAGTCCGTAGTCATTGTTCAAAAGACGGACTTCATCAGGTGTCAATAATTCTCTGCCGGTCTGCTGGTAGTTGGTGGAATAGCTGCCACTATGGCCAGTGGATTTGCCAAAGGTATTGGTATCAAGCGTTTCCTTGCCAAGGTATTCACTGATGAACTTATGAGTGGACTGCTCGTTGCCACCAAGGTAATACAGTTCATCGCAGTTGCCTACAATGGATTCCCAGCTATCTTTAAATAATGTTTTTATCTGCGCCAGGTTCTGCAGGATGATTGATACAAAGATCTGGCGGGAACGCATGGTAGAAAGCAACTTGTCGAATTCATCCGGAAGGGCAACATTGGCAAATTCATCCATAAGGAAATGGACGGGTATAGGAAGTTCACCACCATATACATAATCAGCCTGGTAATACAGCATCTGAAACAGCTGGGTATACAACATGCCGACAAGGAAATTGAATGTTGAATCGTTATCAGGAATGACCGCAAAGAGGGCTGTCTTCCTTTCGCCAATCTTATCAAGTTCCAGCTCATCAAATCTTGTTAATGATGCCATGGAATCAAGATTGAATGCTGCCAATCTTACTCCAACGGAAATCAGAATAGATTTTGCGGTTTTACCAGCTGCCTGCTTGTAGATCTGGTACTGCTTTAAGGCAAGTGAATCCGGATCTGATCTTTCCAGGTGATGGAACAGTTCATCAAGAGGTGATTCATATTCTTCATCATCCTCTTTTACTTCGGCATAGGTCAGCATTTCCATTACCATTGTAAAGTTCTGCTCATCTTCTGGAGCGTAATGGTATAAGTAAAGCATCAGCGCTTCCAGTAGAGCTGTCTCTGATTTTTCCCAGAATGGATCCATGGATTGTGATCCTTTAGGGGTCGTATTGCGAATCAGATTGGTTATCAGCTTCAGGATATCCTTATCGCTTTGGATGTAGTGGAATGGATTATAGCCATGTGACTTTGACATATCAATCAGATCAATGACCTTGATTACATATCCTTCCTTTTCCAACATGTATCCTTCACTTCTTAATATTTCTCCCTTTGGATCCAGTACAACAAATGAGGTATTGCACTGCATGATGTTAGGCTTGCAATAGAAGCGGGTCTTTCCGGCACCGGAACCACCAATGACAATGGTATTGAGATTCCTTCTGTGGATCTTGCCATTGAGTCCAATTCGGACATTCTGGCTGAGAAGCTTGTTTTCAAGATAGTTCTTGCTAGCATATTTCCTGTTTACATTTAAGGCATTGGCCCATTTGGCAGAACCATATTCAACTGTCCTTCGGTAGTTTTTCATTGTTGATAGATAAACCATTACACCAATTGCATAAATCAGGGTGAATATAAGAATCATTCTTGGTGTATTGTCGCACCAGAAAAAAGAAAAAGGGTGGTTGATTGCCTCGCTGATATAGGGAAGGGCATAAATCAAACCACCGTTTGAATAGGGTGCAATTACTACGGCAAACCAGATGACAGGAATCACTAACAATCCAAGGAAGATGTATTCATCCTGCTTATGATCTTTCATAACCGCTTCTATTCTGTGCAACTGGTGCATCACAAACCTTGACGATCAGCGTATCAAGAAAGTCATGGTTCTTATGTTCCATACGCTGCTTATCTCTTAAGTCGGCTAGGGCTCTTACAATAATGCGTCTTTCGGTATCATCCACTACTAGACCAACCAATTGCTCTTCGTCTTTTCTTTTGCCAAACATAGCTTACCTTCCTTTCGTTTTGTGTTTCTTTAATACAGGAGCAGAGTTCTTCTTAGTTTGCTGATCCTTCAGGTTCATTAGCTGTTGCCTTACTGAAGGGCGTTTAGAAGTAAGGTTTGTTTCTTTTCCTTCGCTCCTGTTCTTCGGCTTTTCTGTCTTCGATGTTTTTGAAGATGGCTCGAACGGAGTGCCGCCTTTCGCTCGAGCTTTTGAGGGGTTTGATTCGTTCATCATCTTTGAAATGAGTTCATCATGTTCTTTGTCAGATAAAGGCTTGACATCCTTGAACTGGCTCTTCTGGGCCATGATGGATTCACGGATGGCTTTGGTATCAATGGTAGCCAGATCAAACTTATCTACAATTCTTGATATCTTGGATGCATCTTCGGAACGTACCATGATATCAACAATTCCATCAGTGTTGTTCTTCTCCTTTAAAACAGAGTAGAGAACACCATAATGCTTTGCTTCTTCACAGAACTTTTTCAGATCGGAATGATGGATGGCAAATACCTTGAGCTCCTTGCCGGATTTCAGCATGGAATCCAGCCTGGCTTTCCCTTTGATCTTTTTCTTGTCAGTAAGGATAGCATATAAAGTGGCTGCTAAAGATCGTGCAGTAGCACCACCGGCTTTCATGGCAATTTCAGCAGCCACTTCAATGCCTTCCAAGGTCATTTTCATCATCTGATCAGCAGTATCCGCACTGTTCATATATTGAGGCTCCTTTCATATTCCTGCTGTTTTTCGTTTTTCTGTTCTTCAAGCTCATTGATCTGCTTGAGTTTTTCTTCAATGTCGGGTACTCTGTTTTCTATATCATGACAGAGTCTGAGTTGCTTTTTCAAATGTGCAATTTTTGAAGTGATGTCATCACGATCGGTTTCATACTGCGCTTTGAGCTCTTCATTCTTGACCCGTTTGAGCTTTCCATAGATTTTCTTGCGATCATTGATCAGATCATGGATTTCACCATCAACCTTTGTTTTGAAAGCAGTGACATCTTCAATGGTTTCCAGGTTGTTTTTACCTAGGAATGTATTTTCTTCCGTTATCTTATCCATATAAATCAGATCCCTCCTTAATGCAGCGCTTGGATATCTTTTTGGTGCATCGTTTGCATGGATGATGCCCATCATGTACATGTATTTGAAATACAAGGCTTTGAATCCTTTCAGATTCTTTGATTCGCCTTTGTAGAAGTGTGAGGGAAGGGCATCCTGCACTTTGACCATTGGCAAAATCAGGTTGTTGTAAAGGCGCTCCTCGATATGCTCCTCATCGTATCGTCCATCCCTTAATAGACTTTTCAGCCTTCGCATTCTTTGTCCCTGTGGATGTTTGATGGCAATGTACTTACGATTAGTCGATACTTCATATCCCATTTCCACAAGTCCTTCAACAAACTGTTCCATGCTTCGGGCATAGGACAGCACAACATCAACATCATGCTTGATCAGTTCCCTGAAGTATGGCTTGCCATTTTGCATGGCTTCCCATTCGCTACGATGCATTCCTTTGCCGTTTGACTTTACAACGGACAGGTTATAGCCATTGCATAGATCATCGGAAAGATTCCTGAATCGGATGTAGTCATTACGGTTGTTGTCAAACTTCTTGCCATCCATGAAGGAAACCGAGTTGACCACGAAATGGTTGTGGAGGTGATGCTTGTCAAGATGCGTTGAAACGACAACTTCAAACCGATCACCCCACATAAGCCCTGCAAGCTTGACTCCGATTTCATGGCAAAGTTCAGGAGTCAGTTCATCTGGCTTGAATGACTGCACAGCATGAAAGGCAAGGACGCCATCATCCTTGCCATAGCTTTTCTTTGTGTGAATCATCTGCCTTACTGCGCTGGCAGGGGAGCAGTTGATTCCGGTAATATATTCCTTCTCATTTGTTTTGTAACCCTGAGTTGTATAGGTTAATACTTCATTAAGGCCATCAGATATTTCTTCGGTTGTCTTTTCTTCATTGGAAATGTAGCGATAGACACGGCTCAGATTATCCTTTACTGGCCAGATCTTGGTAATTGCCATATGTCCTCCATCTTTGTTGGTGCCCTGATCAGTAGCATGATTTCATCAATCCGTTTCTGCAGTTCAATGTAATTGGCCTTGTAGGTTTCCACATTTATGGAACCGTTTGAATTGGCTGCTTTGGCAACCTGGTTGATGTTGTTTGCAATGTTTCTAAGCAACCTTGTTGTCTCCAGCATTTCCTTACTTGGTGCAGCTTTGGGAATGACACCACCTATCAGCATGCGGATATAGGATTCCCGAGAAAGCCTTGACTGTTCTACCAGTTTCATCAGATGATTGAATTCATCTTGATCGAGCTTTACTTCGATCCGGTAGTTTCTTTTCCTCATGTTCTTCCTTTTGAAGATGATGGAGAATGGATAGGCTGAAGACAATTCCAATCAACGAGAGGCACATCAGGCAGCTATAGAAAATGACCTGGTTCATATCGTTTGCATCAGCTTTCACGGTTGCTGCTGGTGCCAAGAAAGAACATGAACATCAAGGTCGTAATAATCACACCTGCACCAAAACAGGTAACACCAATAATTATTGAATTCATAAAATTCACTTCCTTTGCATTAATAAAGGCAGCTTTCAAAACTGCCTTGATAGGGTCTTAGGGATATTCCCTAAATATCTGTATTTGTGGTCGATCAAATACGTTGCTTGCTACATCTGTAGACATAGATAGTCTACAGACTAATGACACTGGAACCTGTTCTTGTTAACCATTTTCTGATAATCATCATATCTTTCAAAAAGGCGGGTATCCTTGTCATAGTGGTATACCGTATCCGAAAGGAACTTGTCTTCGCTGAGTGCATCGCTTCTATTGACGATATAAAGCATCTCCTTGAGATCCTTTGGCTTGACATTCTTGTTTTCTGCAATGACAATGCATTCATCAACTGAAGAAGGGATGACATAAAGGCTGCTGTCTAGCTTTGCAGACAGTGAATTCAGAAGTTCTGGATAGAAGATGGATGCAGCTCCATCACTGTTGTGTTCATTTGTGACGATATACATTTTGACATTGCTGTTTCTTTCAACAACTTCATCTGGTATTCCTAGTATCATGGATTCCAGGGTCTGCACATGCGGTGGAATCATTTTTGGCGATGACAGCCTGGCATCCTCGTGAAGCTGATCAAGTGTTATGCCATAGGCATTAAGCAGGTTGTTTGTGATCTTTGCTGAACAAATCTGCGTATCGGATGATTTGATAACAATGTGATAGGTTATCGCAAGATCGCCAATTGCGGTATGCGGCATATCTTTGAGTTCATTTTGTTCAAGATTGCATACGCGTATGAACAGATAGTCCTTGACCATATCGTAATTGGTAATATTCGAAATATCTGCGATAAGGTTCTTATTGATGATCATTCTTGGAATCCTCATTTTCTAATTGCTCCAAATAAAAATCCAGCCTGTCATGACTGGAAGAAGTGCTGATATCGCTGATGGTAATTTCAATTTTCATTTTCTTTTGTCTCCTTGTTCTTGTTTGCAGAAGGAATGATATCAGAAAGCTCTGATTCCATTTTCTCCATCATTTCCTTCTTCTGATTGAGAAGCTTAAGCTTGTTGGCAATCAGAATGTTTTCTTCAGAATACTTTTTGATCCTTTCCTCGTTTTTGATTTTCTGGTTTTCCAGCAAATGTATTTTACGGATAATGTCTTCATAGCGGATCATGTTGGCACCTACTCATCATTACGATGACCTTCCATACCGAAAAGAAAATCAGTTGTATCGATTTCATCCACATCATGGTCATAGCTGTCGATGGTCATGACAATGAATTCAATGATTTCGTGCATCAGCTGTTCTTCGACTTCAGCCACAACTTCCAGTGCAATTTCATCACACATCTTTTCCATGATTGATGAATCTTCAGTTGGCCTATAGTCGATTTCCATATTCTCAACTGCATCGATTGCCCAGTTCATAACATCAACCGTCATCTGATCATCACGATGAAGGTTGGAATAGTTGTAGATTTTTGGATTGTAATAGCTCATTGTGTTTTCCTCCTATCTTTCAAAGCCATTCTTCTTTTTGATTCTAGTCTTGTCGTCTTCAGTAATTTCAAACTTGTAGACATTATCGGCTGGTTCCATACCAAACAGGGAAGCCATAAGTTCGGAATCATTTTTCGTATCCTCATACTTATCAAGATGTTCAGAATCAACTAGATGGAATTTCTTCTTCAGGGTTTTCTCATCTTCAACAAGTTCCTGGGCTGTTATCTTGATGGCGGCTTCTTCGTTGAGCTCCAGTGAATCCGGTGTCTTGTTCATGTCCATCAGTAATAATGTTTCATAGAACAGTACCGGTTCTTCTTCCTTTAATGATTTCATCTGCTTGAACATGATATTCAGAAACTGCCGTTTTACCTGATCATTTACCATGACTTCCACAGGCTGATCCAGTATATCCTTGTAGTGCTTGGCTGGAACTACTGTTGGCTGGTTGGTATCCGGATTGATATAGGCATAGGTCATTCGCGAAATGTTTTCGCTCAGTTCCTTGATCTTCATTTTCACAAATAGATCAAACTGTTTGTTCATATGTCATCTCTCCATTTCTTTTTTCTTAACTTTAGTGAATTGATCTTCATCAGGTACTAGACCAAGGGAAGAACCATTATCCCAACCAACATGGATCGTACCAGCATCATCAACAAACTGGACAGTGCCATATGTTCCATCAGGTACTGGATGGCAGTCATCATTCATGTGGATGCATTTGATTTTGGTACCTGGCGGGTATTGTCTTCGCAGTCTTTCGACTTCATCCTGTTTCATAAATTCCATTTAGCATTTCTCCTTTCGCTGCTGGTCCATTTTTGCAAAGACCAGCTTTTCATTTACGTCCTTGAAGTAGGTTGGATGTTCATCAATGCATTTGTAGGATTCATCAAGAATTGAAATGATGCTTTGGGTTGCACGTTTACCAGTATCATCATTATCCAGATGCAGGATGATCTTCTTGATACGATCATTTCGTTTGAGATAGCTCCATAAGGCAATTGGAACATCCGCTTCCTCTTTTGCAACAATGCCAGCTGTTGCTCCTGATAGTGACAGGCAGTTATGTGAATAGAAGGGAATGTTGTCCATCTTTAACAACGTCATATAGGAAAGCATATCAATTGCTCCTTCAAAGACGTGAAGCTCATCTGATTGGATGGTAGTAAAAGAAAAGCTGAAAGCCTTGTTGCTTCCAGCATGATCCTGTTTCATAGGGGTATTGATGCTTCTTTTGAAGGCATAGGCTGGCTTATTGCCATCGAATCCAACAAAGACTGCATTCTTGTAATATCTGCTCTGGTATATCTGGCCTTTTGCAACAAAGTAATTAACGATGTCCTTGTCAATCATCCTTTCATCACAAAGATAATGGATCACATCATCGTTTGTTTCATCCTTTGACGGCAGCACAAACGGCTTTGTTGTTTTTGGCCTTTCATGTGTAATGACTGGTATGCTGATCTTCATCGCATCCATGATGGTTTCACAGGCATCCATGAAGGTATAGCCTTCAACGGTTACCAGATAATCAATAGCAGAAGTTCCGCCTTTTCGTTTTGACCACCAGTACCATTTCCCATTGGAAAAGTGCAATGAATCATGATCAACATGGATATAATCCGTTCTACCGTTTTTGATCAATAGATCTGGATGGTAGTTCTTCAGATAATCAATTGCGCTCAGGCTTCTGATTTCCTTCAGCTTGTCTTTAGGTATATATCTTGTCATCTTTCTTTCTCCTTAACCTTTGGTGCCATATTTGCCAGATTGTTTTCCTTGCAGAATTTGCGGATGTCATTTGCATTTTCAATAACTTGCTCCTCTGTATATACAGCTTTAACCTTATACTGGTTTTCTTGAATATTGTTTAGCCATTCATCCATGAATTCGTTTAGCTGATGAGCAGCAACCGGATCCTTATCAACTCTTTGATAGAATTGCAGATTGTCCTGTTGGTAGGACTCTGGATATAGCAAGCGGTTATCCTTATCAACAGTGAATTCAACATCCGGATCAGCCATTAGATCACCATTAAGTTCATAGTTATGGGACATGGCATAACGGTTATCATCAATGATTTCAACATTCAGATCCATGAAGTGCGGTGTTCCATATTTGATATAGCAGGCATCACCACTTAATAGAGGTGCAGCTATTGCTTCAAACTGCTCATAGTTCCTCCTTTCAATCGAATCATCGATGAATGGATGGCCTGTTTCCGGATTGTATGATGGATTATTCAATGCTTTATAGATGGCCTGTTTCAGATCTCTTTTGAAATCTGTGTGATTGTTGTAAAGATGTTCTTGGATTTTCATTGCTTCCTTGTTTGCATCAAAATAGCTGTAGATGCTGCTTTCGATATTCTGATAGATGAGTGAATCATCCAGTCCTGGATTATCATTTGCTTTCAATTCATTGACCACATTTATGACGATGTCATTTGCCATCTTATCCATTTCAACCGGTGTGATATATTCATGAACCATCGTCCTTTTCTTCAGGTTTTTCACAAACAATGGCTCCAGTTTGTCAATCATCTCATGAGCTGTACTCTGAATATTGGATAGTATGGTCTTCAGCTTTGCTTCATCCTGGGCAGCATAGCTAGCGATATAACCGAAGGAATAATCGGAAGTATCAATGCCAAAGTGATCGCATAAAACAAAAGCGAGAGATTCGGCTTCGATCTCTCGCTGGTCAGAGTCCTTGTCAGTTTTCTTGTGAAGGATGCTATGCGAGTATTCATGGATCAGAGTTTTGGCAATCTGCATATCCTCCAGTTCCATATTAAGCACTATCCTGTCTTCGGCGATTGAATAATAGCCTTTGGCGCCACCAGCCAGAACCGCATCTTTTGAAGGTGAATGGTAATCAATTGGAATGGTGCAGATGTTTTTGACGGAATCAATGAAGGCCAGTATCTCATCAGAACTTCCGGTCAGATTATGAATCAAAGAGGGAAGGGGTTCGCCTGAAGTCTGGGATATATCAAAGACGGTCGTGGTCGTAAAGCGAAGCTGGTTGATGACTCTTTCTTCCTTGATTGGATCACCATTTTCATCAAGGACTGGATTGCCATCTTCATCAGCCTTATCCATCAGTTGAGTAATCTTGCTTGTTACTGGTGCCAGGATTATCAGTCCTCTTTCACCTTTATCTACATGACGGTTGAAGTTGTGCTGCCATGCGTTGTATCCAGCTACCAGTGTTGCATCCGGTTTCTGGGCCAGTATCAATAGGGTATTGTTCAATGAATAGCTATGAAACTTGGAACAGCAGGAAAGGTATTTCCTGAAGTTGTCTGAACTGTAAACATCCTTGACACCCTGTTCGATCATTTCAAAAGCCTGTTTGGTCTTTTCTTCTTTTGTCACTTATTCACATCCTTTCTTCATCGTTCCTGTTCTTTTGATCTGTTCATGCATCGAAATACATATTTGTCATCAAACCTTCTGATCATTGACGGATATTCAAGATCGATATTTTCATCATTCTTTCCGTCAAAGAAGTATTCATCGACGTCGCCATAGTCTTCACCAATGCGCATGTAACGGTAGGAATACTGGTTTTTCTGTAGATTCTTAAGACCGCTCATGATAGGGAAGACACCGTCATAGGTTTCATACCATTTGATATCATTCCAACCGAAATAGATGGCATCCTTTGTCCGGTGTACCACATCCATGTACTTCAGGTAATTATAGTGATCATTCAGCTTATTCAGTTTAAGATATTCTTTTACATGCTTTGAAAGTTCGTTAAAGCCATCGATTGATAAAATGATTCTTACATCGCTTCTGTATCCCATTTCAGACCTCCTTTCATCCAAAAGAAAAGCACCAGCGGTTGCTGATGCTTGTAAATTATTCACTTAATGCTTTGGCAATATCTCTTTTTCCATAGACGATACGAACAATTGAAACACTTGATTGCAAAGGATCCACGATATAGAAAACCAGATAGTTTCCAACACGCATCTTATGTGTATTCAATGAATTCCAGGGCTCCCAATCTAATATTGGGTTTCTTTCAGGCATGAAGTCTAGTTCCTTGATGGAATTTCGTATTCGCCTTACCATTTTCGCTGCTGTTTCAGGAGCTTGTAAATTAAAAGCAATATATGAATAGATGTCTCTAAGATCATTTATTGCTTTAGTTGAATATTTGATTGTATATGTTTCACTCATATGTTGAACTCTTTTGCCAGAATCGCATCCACTTCTTCTGGAGTATATGTCCTTTCTTTCTGAAGGGAATTAAGACCTTTTGTAAGCTCAACATCGATCTGATCACGAGTCATATCACCGATGGAAGTTGGCTTTGAAACAGGGAGCCTTAGATCCAGTGGCAGACTGTTTGTCAGAACAATCTGGCTGTATAGCATCTGGATGGCACTTGATGGCGTAATTCCTAATTTAGACAGAATGCTTTCGGCATTTTCCTTTAATTCTGTATCAATACGAGCATAAACAGGTGAAGTACTCATAGAATCAACTCCTTTTGTACTATCATTATAGAGATTATTGCAAGCAATTGCAAGCATATACATTTATGCAACCTTCTTTCCAATGACAACGATCCTCTTGTTTCCATCTCTTGTGTCACATGTTACCAAAGTCATCAACTCATCATCATTTGAAACAGATGCTCCGGTCCGATACAGGCTGTTGTTTATTGTATTGGAAATGAATGCCTGGAAGTCATTATTGGAACGCCAGCTGCTTTGAGTGAACTCGAGTGAATGTTCAAGATTGTTAAGGTCTATGTTCATTACCGCAAAGATTTGATAGGTTCTGGTTTCTTCTTCTGTGATGAATCGGAAAGTTGGATGCTTCATATAGTAATCACTGTTGATGTAATCCATCAGCGGGGTAAAGATGATATTGCTTCTTGTGCTTGAATGCCCATAGATGACAACATTCTTGGCATTTATGTTTCCATCACCTGAGATGTAGGGAATGCCAGCAGCTGCATATTTTCGTTCAATATTTCTTCTGACGTAGTAGTCATTGTCAGGTGCCTGGACAACAGGTTCATAAATGACGCGATCATCAAATTCGATGATTCCCACAACATCCGGATTTGTCTTTTTCAATAAAGGCAAAGAAAGCTCCTTTTCAGAAGCTTCCTCATCCTTATTCGTTTCATTGGTTGCTGGAGTATCAACATAGTAATCAGTATAGTCATAAGCCTTCTTGGTATTGAGAATACTGTAGGTACAGATTCCGGTAATGCCAATTGCTGCAGCGACTGCTACAATCAATCTGATCTTTGTTTTCTTCTTCATATCTAGACTCCGGTATTTGGAACAACGATGCGGTCATTTTCAAAATAGACGATTACAATGTCACTACCTCGATCCGCTTCCGCTTTATAGGCTTTGGATTTGTCAGCCAATTTGTAGGAAACAGGAGCCTTGATTTCCTTGAATTCATATTCATGGTCGTAGATGGCATCAGCCAATACTGCTTTTCCATCTTTTACGATATGCTTTGTGACTTCATCTGAACCTGCTTTTCTTGAATAGTAGAATCCATCATCCAGGTCTAGGATGATTTCCTTGTTTTCATCCGTCTTGGCTGTTTTGATGATATCTTCAAAGGCTTCATCCTTGGCTATTTCATATTCTTCATCCTGTTCAGATCCTTTGATCATCAGATTTCCAGAGCATAGGGTAGTTACATATTTTCCAGTTGTCTTGTCATAGATTTCAAAGATGGCACCGTTCAGGAAATGGTCCTTGTGCTCACTGTCCACTTTGTTTACTTCCAGATCCAGACGGCGTTTTTCATTGTGAAGTTCCATTCCAACTTGAATTGATTCCAGGCTTGTTTCACCATATTCAAATGTGAATTCATGGTTTTCTTCATCAAGAACAAAACCAACATTGGTTTCAAGCTCTCTGATATAGTAATCGCCAGCAGGGAGATCAAGCTGTTCAACATTGTGACCATTTTCATCCAAAGTCAGAATTCCAACAAGTCCATCAGCTGGAATGCATACTCTGCCGCTATCATCATCTTCATCGTCAGATAACATAACAGGTATCACTTCTTCAACTGGTTCCCTTATAACAATTTCATTCTTTGCATAGACTCCGAATACGACATCCTTGTAGGCTTCATGATCATCATCTTCAAACGTCTTGGTAATTTCAAGATCCAGTTTCTGTCTATCATTCTTGTAGGACTGCTTGATTTCAACAACATCAATCAACTGTCCGCCATACTCAATATCGAAGTCGTAGACAGTTGGATCCAGTACAAAGCCTTCAGGTGTATTGATTTCAGTAATGGAATATTTGCCAAGCTGGAGAAGAGAAGAAATGGTTACACCATCAACTGTTGTAAAGGTATCTACAACATCTCCAGTGCTATACCAGAGCGTTCCTTCAGGTGTGATGATATCTTCTCTTGCTGTAATCTGATAGGTTACCCCTTCAAGATATTTCTCTTCGTAGATTGGAGTATAAAGTGTACCGTATTTAGTTTCGCTTGTTTCAACATCAGCAAGCATTTCTCCATACTTCTCAACATATACCTGCCCCTTCTGGGTTGTATTGTCAAAATTCATGAAGATCTCGGTTGCTGTACCATCCACATTGACTGGAATTTCCTTGTTGCTTAATACATAGCCATAAGGTGCTTTGATTTCAACAATCCAGTATTTGCCAAACTTCAGTGTTTCTGGAAGATGAACCGTTCCTTCTTCGTTTGTTACGAATACATCGGTTTCGTACTTGTCTGGATAGGTTACCTTCTGCTTGATGAAGTTGCCGTTTTCATCCTTGATCTTGAATTCAACGCCAGCTGCTGGAATTCTTTTTCCGGTTTCAGCATCGGTTTTGTAGATATTGAGTTCAGCTTTTAAGGTATCGTTGTAGATGTTGTAGAAGTAGGTCTTCTGATCCTGTTCGATCTTCACTTCAAATGGCTTCAAGGTATCATAACCGGTAACAGCATGTTCCTTGACGACATAGGTTCCATATGGAAGCCAATCAGTAATGGCACGACCATCTTCATCTGTAACCAGTGTAGCAACTGTTTCACCGCTTGACTTGAGGATGATATCAAACACAAAGCCAACACCAGGTTCTGATATGACCGATTCATATGGATCTTTTCGTTCCTGCTCGATTGTTTTGGCAATTTCGATTCTTCCTTTGATGACCTGGTCCTTGCAGGTTGTATAGAAGGTAGAAGGGGTACTGTCACCAGAGAACTTCAGTTCAACGCTGCTGCAACTGCTATTAAGTAGATATCCTTCAGGTGGCGTTACTTCAGAGACACTAAGTGTCGTACCAACAGGATACTTCCTTGACTTGGCTTTATTACCATTTGTAGTAATTGTTTCCAAGACATTGCCGGAAGCATCCTTTACTTCAAATACAGCACCGTTGAATGTTGCATCTCCTTGTGTTTTAGTGCCTGTTTCAATATCCTGCTTTTCCACTTCAATATCAGCATAAAGAAGTTCAAAATTCAGCTTAAAGCTTGGCGTTGGATCACTTCTTGAAGCCATGAAGATGACCTTCTGATCGCCTCCTGCTCCATAGATGACATGAACATCCCTTGCTGAATTCTTTCTTGAGAAGGTAAGAGTACGATCATAGTTTTCTGAGGTAATGGATACTGTCAGATTGTTGCCGCTAACAGATGCATTGATGCCGTTGCCGCTATTGACGTTGTAATTGCCCAGGGTTCCTTTGGTATCGGTCAAGGTAACAGGAGTATTGATTCCCATCTTGACTGTCTGGTTGTTGAAGGAAGGTCTACCTTGTGGCTGACTTCTAAGATAATTGATTTCATTGATTTCAGGAGATAAATCAATTGGCGTAACACCATCTGGATAGTAAGGATCATACCATCTATCGACAACTTCCCAGATCAATAACTGAGTAGCAGCATAGTATCTTTCTGTCTGATGTCCTGGATAGGAATAGCCATAGTAGTTGAGTTCCCAGATGGCTTGTCTTTGGTATTCAGATAGATCATTCCATTTGGTAGTGTTAACTGGATAATCATGGTCGGTCGCAAACAATGCCCATGGTTCAATGCAGAATACAACATTTCCTCCAACCGTAAGGATTCGGATGTAGTCATATCCATAAACGCCAACGCCATTGATTCTGACGATGGGTTCGCTGCCAAAACCAGGTGTCATGCGAAGCTTGGGATTGGCTGTTTCTTCCATAAAGAGTTCAGGGAACACTTCTTCAGCTATACCAAGTTCCGTTATGGTCTCAACGGCTTCAGAATAATCGTTTGGATCGTTTTCTTCGGCAAAGACGGCAGTAATCTGAAACGTACTGTTCAAAAGAACAAGCAATGTGAGGAACAGCTTGCCCATTTTCTTAAATAAATTCTTCATTTTCTTTGTCCTTTCTTTCTAACTCTTTCAATCAAAAAAGACGAGATTGACTCGTCAGAATATCTATATAGTTCAGTAATGAATCACCACCTTTACTGGATCAAAGATCCATAGCTCCATAGATTCAAACCATAATAGGCAACAGAACCATCATTCCTATAAACAGGCTGTACTGAATAGTTGGTAATTTCCTTGTCGCCAATGGTCACAACATCATCCAGGAAATATTGCCCAGCATTATCTGCTTCAGACTGGCTGGAATATGTTGAATAGTAGAAGTTTGTGTCCATGATCACATCACATGGCTTGTTTGGATCCATTCCAGCAGGACATGCATAATCCGGTACAGATGGCTTTTCAACAGGCTTTTGATTAGGCACGGGTGTTGGTTCAGGTTTAGGTGTTACTGGTTCTGCAGCAGAATGGCTGTCATCTGGTGTTTCCTTTGGAGGCTTGTTACCAGAATTGGTCTTCTCTTCATTGGCAGGAGATGTATCAACAACCTGTTTTTCTTCCTTATCACCTTCCGAAGAAGAAGTGTTCTTCTTGTCTGCAATTGTAATAACGGCATCTTCTTCCTTTTCGGTGCCATTGGTTTCAATAGTTTCCTCAATGATTCCTTCATCCTCTTCCATTTCCTCTACGATGATATCTGCTGTTTCTACTGGTATCTCATATCGTTCATATGGTTTAAACATATCTGCATTAGCACCAATACCAAGTGCTGCTAGAACAATTACTGATAAGCATGATAATAATAATTTCTTTCTCATTTACTGTTCCTCCTATAAAGATCTACTAATACTCTGGAAAGTTACTATTACCAGTTCATTTTCTTCGGTAGGTAATAGTCTTTCGGTAGGTTGAAGGGGTTTTAGGGGAAACATGGAGTCACAACTGCCAGGTCACAAAGCAGACTGCCCCTTCATTCAGTCTGTTAAAATCACAGGTGCAAATATCGATATCCGACATGCGATTATCGTTCCTGTTCCCGTGATTTCTTTCTGGCCCAGTTTTCAAGCAGGTGGATGATAAGATCCTTTTTCCTGTTTGGTGTGAAGTCCTTTGGAAAGTATTTATCGATTTCCGACATCTTGAAGGACAGCTTTTCCTTCTGATTCGGTTTTTCTGCTTCCAGTGTTTCCTGGATGAATTCGGTTGTCAGTTCGCCATCATGGCTTAATCGCTTGAATTCCTGGCATTGGGCAAGCGATGGTGTACGGTCATTTGCAACAATGGCATCCGCAAGATCATATTGTTCATCTACAGTCAGGAATGAAAGCTCAACAGCTGGATTGAAAGCAATCTTTATTTCGCTATCGTGTCTTCCATCCACCATTTCCTGTAATGGTTCAATCAGGTAAGTGAGGCGGATGAAACGCTGAATTTGTTTTCGATTCATTCCCATTTCTTGACCTAACGCCGCATCAGCCCATGTAGACTTATCGTAGTTTGGGACAAGTTGTCCCAAAGTTTTCTTTGAATACTCAACGGTAAGTTGATCATCAGGTATTTCATCGATTTTCTTACCTTGATGTTTCATTGCTTCAAGCCGCATTTTGTAAGCGTAGCCTCTTTCGGATGGATAGATGTTTTCTCTTTGTATGTTGGAGTCAACCATCAGTATCGTTGCCTGGTCATCATCAAGTTCTCTGACAATAACATTCATTTCCGTGAGTCCGATGTGTGACATGGCATATTTACGCCTGTGACCGGATATCATCTCATAGGTTCCATCATCCTTGGGACGAACTAGTGCTGGTATCAGAATCCCGTTTTCCTTGATGGAATCAATGAGCTTCAGCATATCCTCATCCATGGTTACATGGAAAGGGTGGTTCTTGAAATCCGATATCTTGTCTATTGGGATTGAAACAATCTTTTCAAGTCTTGATTCCTGGCGTTCCTCTTCAGTAGAGAAAAGGGAATCATAATTTGGCAAGCCTAAATCTAGTTTTGGCAATCAGATCACCTCCTAGAACAACCGAAGCTGGCTACCGCTTGATACTTGCGTATTCCAGGCTAGCGCAGCCTCTTCATAGGAATCCTTTGGATCTGCGTGGTAGCCACAGATTGAACAGTATCCGAACTGTCTGAACTTGCCGTTGATCCTTCCGCCATCCCAGTCAACAATCACCTTGACATCTGAATGGCAAATAGGGCATTTTTTGAGTCTTGTCTTAATCATTTCTATTCACCATCTCGATCTTTTCCGCAACGACATCCGTTGAATAATGCTTCTTGCCATTCTTGTCAAAGGAACTTGTATGGATCCTTCCTTCAATACGATAGGAAGTTCCTTTTAATGGGCTCTTTGCAATAATGGCAGCATTTTCATTGAATGCGATGCAGTTGATATAGTCGTACCATTTTGTTCCAGTCTGGGGAACAGACAGTGTAAACAGTACATAATCGGAACCTTTGTCGTTTTTCCTGATGATTGCATCCTTAACAAGGGTTCCGCTTAATGACACATAATTCGATTTGTTCATTTTCTACCTTCTTTCTATCTTTCAAAATCATTTCGCTGTTTTGGCTTGCCAGATGAGATCAATTCATCAGTAAGCAATGAATATGCACTGGCAACCTTGGAATCCTTGGCGTAGGAATAGATGCTCTTCCCTGAAATGGAAGCTTCACCGGCTTTTGTAGCAACTGGAATAACCGAGTCAAATACCCTGATGTTTCTACCGAAACTATCCTTGATCGTCTCTATTGTACTTTTAGCCAGATTTGTCTTCATATCTGCCAAGGTAATAGCAACTCCAGCAATGGTGAGATTGCTGTTGATCTTGCGCTGTACCTTGTTGATTGTCTGAAGCAGTTTGGTCATTCCTTTGGCAGGCAAGTACTGAGCCTGTACCGGAATGAGTACCTGGTCAGCAGCTGAAAGTGCGTTTACTGTAAGCATGCCAAGAGAAGGGGGACAGTCAATCAGAATATAGTCATATCGATTCCTTAATGGTTCAAGACAGCTGCTTAGTACCTGTTCACGGTTGATGACAGATACTAGACGCATTTCAAAGTCCGCCAGTTCAATGTTTGCTGGTATTACATCGACATCCTCTTCGTGTTTCAAAATCAAAGAGGCATACCTGATATCCTTATCATTGATGTAATCATCGAGCATTGTTGATACTGTATTTTCTAGTGCATCGTTGTTCTTCCAACCTAAGCAGGCAGTAAGATCACCCTGTGGATCAAAATCCACAATCAGAACTTCATTGCCATTTCTTGCTAGGCCAATGGCAACATTTTCTGTTGTAGTTGTCTTTCCAACGCCACCTTTCTGGTTTGCGACTGCAATAACTTTGCATTTGGACATAATAAAAACTCCTTTCCCATAACCACCAGCTAGTTGTGGATATGTAAAAGGAGTTATGATTATTTTGTTAGATAGACAAATTGGAATTTACTTAATATCAATCCATATTCCAGTATCGTGAATTGAGGCATCTTTAACACTATTATAAAAACGCTGAGCCTCATTGTTATTAGCCATTAAAGCAATTAAAAGTCCAACCCCACGCTCTTTCAACTCTTCTTTAAGTTCTCCCAGCAAAGTTTGTGCTACTTTATTATGTCTTTCACTTTTCAATACGCAAATCCAATCAAGATAAGCACTGAAACAGCTTGCATCGCTTCTGCTACTGATTATGGAAGCATCAATTCTTCCAATTACCTGCCCGTTTCTGTGAGCAATCAGTGAAATTGCAGTATTAAATCTTTCATCTGCAAAACTCTTCTCTAATTGCATTACATAGTCTTGGTCTGGCTCCCAATAATAGGTGTTAGGCTCCTGCTTTCTTAATTCATATTCGAATTCAATTACTTTCGGAATATCTTCTTTTTCAAACAATTTAATTGAAACCATAGCTAAAGCACTCCTCGTCAAATTCAGGTTTGTATAAATCCATTTATCTAAAATCACCTAGAGTATAACATTTATTTTATAGCTCTGGATAGTCGGTATAAAATTGTTAAATTCATGATGGATTCTATTTTATTCAGTTGTAATAATATAATCATTCAATAAAATAGATCGAAGATCTAACTGAGAAGTATATTGATTTTCATGACATGAAATAATCGCATCAAAACCAACTCCGTGAAAACATTTTTGAAAACATTTTTCGTAGACGCATGGGAAAAAGAACTGTTTTGGTGGAATTGTACCTGTGAATATGGCCAAAAAGGGCACATTTTTGACCATTTGGAAAATAATACAATCGAGTTCGCTCGCTTTCTTGGGGATTGTACCTGTGAAAACAGATGGTATTCAAGCTATAGCAATGCAAACAAAAAACGCTAGCAACTTCTGCTAACGTTTATGATCAGTTATTCCTCTATTTCCCAGTGGCCGATATATCCTCTACCAACATATTTAATGCAGTCTAATCTACTTTTTATTCTTTTCTTCATTTTTGAGAATGACTGCTTCTACTTGGGCTAGAAGTTGTTCTTTGTCAGGCATATAAGTAACGTATTTAGAAGCAAATATATTGTTACTTAATCCACCTAAAGCATACTGCATATCAATATTTCCTTTATCTGTACAAAGAATCAGTCCTATTGGCGGATTGTCATTTTCATCATTTACTTCAGCTGCATAATAATTGAGATACATATTAAGCTGGCCAACAGCTTCCGGCATTAGCTTGATTGTCTTTAATTCAATAAGAACGTATGATCTTAGAATCTTATTGTAAAATACCATATCAACATAATAGTGAACGTTGCCGAATGTTACTCTTTGTTGTGTTCCAACGAACATGAATCCTTTGCCAAGTTCCAGCAGGAACTTCTCAATTTGCCTTACCAGTGCTTCTTCAAGATCTGATTCCATCATTGGCTTGTCTTCTGGTATACCAAGGAATTCAAACACATATGGATCTTTTACAATATCTTCAGGTTTTGCGATTTCATTTCCCTTTAAAGCTAAATCAAGTACTTTCTGTTTGTTTGCTTCGCCGTTTGATAGAAGCAGTCTTTCAAACAAAGACGAAGATATCTGTCTTCTCAGTTCCCGTACGCTCCATTTAGAGTTGATGCATTCTACTTCATAAAAATGTCTTTTATCCTTATCGGAAATGGATAACAGTTCACAATAATGTGACCAGCTTAGTCGTTCAGACAGTGTCTGAACGGATCCATACTCTTTATAAAAAGCCATCATATTCCAAATATTTGCACGAGAAAATCCTTTTCCAAACTTGTTTGTAAGATCTTTGGAAATAGTGGTGATAGTAGCTTTTTGATAGTCTTCGTCATCCTGATGTTCCATCATATCTTCAACAATCAACCTTCCAATTTCCATATATGTTACAAGAAGTGTATTATTAACCTGTACAGCAACCTGGTTTCTTGCTTTATCTAATAGACTTTCTATTTGGGTTATCAATTTGTTATGATCTAATTCATTCATTTCTTGACCTCCTAAATACTAAGTTATAAATTATTAATAATTTTGAAATATCAACAGTATTATAACATTTCTGGCAAACCATTATAAGATATTGCGTTCACTGTTTTCAGGCTAGACATCATAAACGACTTATGAAATACTGTTATCAATGAATGCAACATCATACATATCCTTAAAGATGCTATTTGCTCTTCAGGATATGTAACAACGCTTAAAAACCATTTCCGTGAAAACATTTTTGAAAACATTTTTTGTAGACACATGAGAAATAAGGGCTATTTCATGGAATTGTACCTGTAAATAAGTTCCAAAAAGGACCTGTTTTAGACCATTTGGAAAATAATACAATCGAGTTCGAATAGTATACAAATAGCAAAAAAGCCTTTAAATAAAGGCTTTTTTTGTGTTTGTTGATACCATTGGGTACATTTTGAGTACAACTTATCTGTGTGTACTACTGTAAAGAGTAATGTAGGATATGTTTTTTTATACTTTTATAATTTATTTTAGCTTTAATTTTCTAACTTTAATGTTTGAGAATTATAAAATTCGGGATCTGATAGATTTAATGATTTGAAGTTATCTTTTAACTTGATTGCGCAAGGTTTGAAGGTAAGATATGTTAATCCTCCACTAACCGCACCACCTACAACAGGAACTACTTTGGATACACTCTTAGCAAATACATCTTTTGTCATTTTAAATCCAAGTGTTGTCGCTACTTTTTTTACAATCGGATACAAAGTTGTCTTAGTCAAAGCTTTTTGTGCTAAAGTTTTTGACATTTTATTTCCTGCAGTTTCAGCAATGATCTTGACACCTTGATTTGCTCCATTAACACCAAACATAACTCCTAGAAAAATTAGTAATTGATTCATTGTTTCGTCACTGATGCTATTTTCGCTCAATTCAAATTCTTGAAATCCATACAAATAAGCTAATTTTTGCATTACGCGTAAAAGAAATCCAAAGTATTGAGCGACATCTGCAGGTATTGTTGCAGCCATTGCAAATCCACCAGGCATTCCTGCTGCAAAAGAAATAGCAGAAACTTTGTTTGTTTCGTACTCTATAACTTGATCAGCTATTTCGTTAATTTTTTCTCTTGGTATGCCCATGGAAGCAGGATTTGAAGAAATAGCTTTTAAAACTTGTTCTTCTGGATAATATTTGATTAACTCCTTAAATAAAAATTCGCTTCTTTCAATTTTGACTCCTGGAACATGTAAAGCACGTACCAATATATCTTGTGGAGTAATCTCGATTTCTGAAACTTTATCTGAAGCTAAGCTTGCTAGCTCTTGTGTTTTTGATACAGAAGTATTTATTACACTTCCCGTGGTATCTGCAATAGCTTTTGTTGTATTTTTAACTAATTCGTTTGATTTGGAAGCCAATTCATTTAGATCGACGTTTTTTGTTAATTCGCCTACTTTCGATAAAGAATCTTTAAAAAGTTTGTTAAGGTCAGCCATTGTATTTCTCCTATATTTTGTTATTTTTCTTCTCGTTTTTTTCTTGATGATTCAATTTTTTCTTGATTATGTTTCATGACATTTTGCAAATATTCCAATTGCTTCTTGGATTGTTCTTCTAAAGATAATTCTGGAAGCTTTTCTTTCGTTAAAATAGCTTGATATTTTTCTTTAATAAGCTCTTTTTGTTTTTGATAATACAAATCATCCATTAAATAGTTTTTATGCTTGTTGTAGGCTTGATTGATTTCGTTAATGGCTTCAACTAGTGTGGCGTTTTCGGAATGAGAATCATTCCCGTAAACTGTTAACTGTGCGCAGTAACGATCATCTTCGGTCTCTATATCATTGTATGGGCGTCTATTTACTTCAATTTTAATTCCAAGTTCATTAGCTTCTAGTAATTCAAATATAAAGTCGATTACATCATCCATGGATGTGATTGATTTTTTATTGTTTGATATTTCGCATAACCAATCTAAAGAAACATTGCATCTTTTTGCAATGGTAACAAGGATATCTTGGTTAGGTGTATTTTTGTTGTTTTCATAGGCTGATACTGAAGGCTGAGGTATATCTAATAAATCCGCAAACTCCTTTTGTGTCATATTCATATCTTTTCTTAGTTGCTGTAATCTATTTCCAAAACTCATATTGTCTTCCACCTTATTAAGTATTTTTTAATATTATATCATAATTTCATATAAAAATAAGAACGCATATATAAAATATAATTAAATCATATAAATATAATAAATAATTATTGACAATTCCGATAGAACTCTTTACAATCTAAAATATAAGATTTTCATATAAATATATAAAAAGATAATCTTATGCATGACCCAAATATGAATCAATACATAAGAAAGCGAGGTGATTATCAATGGCAAAGAAAATTTTATTAAGAGCAAGTGATGTAGCTGAGATGTTAGATGTATCTATTAGTAAGGCATACAAAATCATTCATGAAGCGAATGAAAAACTAGAAAAAATGAACAAGCTTACTATTAGAGGAAGAATTCCTTATGAATATTTAAATGATATTCTTTATTTCAGTGAGTCGAAAGTGAATAAGGAGGATGAGTGAAATGGCAACAGCGAAGAAAAATCCAATAACTAACAAATGGGACATTCAAATTCGATACAAAGATTCTTTTGGAAACAATA
>OLQY01000518.1_pt1 | contig 45053 bp, 40 predicted proteins | sample 1672851 | NCBI WGS metagenome assembly OLQY01 (sample SAMEA3136730, study PRJEB25190) | human gut metagenome | reverse complement strand
GAAATCACAGTTTCATTTAATTACATCTGCGGCACATGAAGTAGATCCGGGAGCATTTATAATGGTAACAGAGACAAATGAAGTTCTAGGTGAAGGTTTTATTGAGAAATAGTACACACAAACAGAAAAAATTTGATTGGAGGTTTTATTTTGAAAGAGAGAGAAAAATTCGGCTCGCGACTCGGCTTTATCTTAGTGTCTGCCGGGTGTGCGGTGGGACTTGGTAATGTGTGGAAATTTCCATACATATGCGGGGAAAATGGTGGTGCGGCATTCGTGCTTATCTATCTTGTATTTCTTGCAATTCTTGGATTTCCTATTATGTGTGCGGAGTTCACAGTAGGACGAGGAAGCGGTAAAGGTGCTGCAAGGGCATTTGAAGAACTGGAGACTAAGGGAAGTAAATGGCATCATTTCAAATGGGTATCGATAGTAGGAAGCTACATATTAATGGCTTTCTATACTATGGTTGCAGGATGGATGCTTTATTATGCATGGCGTGAGGCAAGTGGTTCGTTAGCAGGTTTAGAGCCAGATGATGTTTCAGGAGCATTTGGAACTATGCTTTCACAGCCTGGTACAATGACAATCTGGATGATTGTTGCAGTTTTACTTTCGTTTGGTGTATGTGTATTAGGATTACAGAAGGGCGTTGAGAAGATTACTAAGGTTATGATGGCACTTCTTCTTATCCTTATTGTGGTACTGGCAGTTCATTCACTTGTACTTCCTAATGCATCAGAAGGTGTTAAATTCTATATGGTGCCTAATCTTGATGCTATTAAATCAAGAGGTTTAGGACCGGTTATATTTGATGCCATGACACATGCATTTTTTACACTTAGTGTAGGTATTGGTGCAATGGAGATATTCGGAAGCTACTTAAAGAAAGACAGAACAATAGGTGGAGAGGCTGTTAATATCATTCTGCTTGATACATTTGTTGCTCTTATGGCAGGATTCATAATTATTCCTGCATGCTTTGCATATGGTGTTGCTCCTGGTGCCGGTCCATCACTTTTATTTATAACACTACCTAACATATTTAATCATATGGCGGGAGGAAGAATATGGGGAACAGCATTCTTTGTATTCATGTCATTTGCAGCATTATCAACTGTAATTGCTGTGTTTGAGAACATTATTGCTTTTTATATAGACCTTAAGGGATTTTCAAGGAAAAAGGTTGTTGCAGGTAATGTTATATTCATGATACTGCTTTCACTTCCTGCTGTATTAGGCTTTAACAAGCTTGCAGCTTTCCAGCCTATTGGTCCGGGAAGTTCAATTATGGATCTGGAGGATTTCCTTGTTTCATATAATCTACTTCCTCTTGGAAGCATGATATTTGTATTATTCTGTACTAAGAAGAACGGCTGGGGCTGGGAAGGCTTCAGAAAAGAAGCTAATGAAGGAAAAGGTCCTAAGCTTCCTGAATGGTTAAGATTCTATATGAGTTATATACTTCCGGCTATTATAATAGTTGTATACCTTAAGGGTTATTATGATACATTTAAACCAAAGGGAACAGGTTATCTTGTTGGCTGGATGATATTTGCGTGTGTATTGCTTCTTGCAATATTCGGAATTGCTAATTATAAGAAGAAAGATGCGTAATCTATGACTAAGAAAGAACTTGCTTTAGAGGTTATAAGAAGATTAAAGGCAGAATATCCGGATTCGGAGTGCAGTCTTGATTACGATGATGCCTGGAAACTGCTTGTAAGCGTAAGACTTGCGGCACAATGCACTGATGCAAGAGTAAATGTTGTGGTTAAGGGGCTGTATGAGAAATATCCTGATATAGCATCACTTGCTGCAGCATCTCCAGAAGAGATTGAAAAGATTATAAGACCATGCGGACTTGGAAAAAGCAAGGCAAAGGATATATGTGCATGTATGCGTATGCTTCATGAACAGTATAACGATAAAGTTCCTGACAGCATGGAAGAATTATTAAAGCTTCCTGGAGTTGGAAGGAAGAGTGCCAATCTTATTATGGGCGATGTTTTCGGAAAGCCGGCAATTGTTACAGATACACACTGCATAAGGCTTTGTAACAGAATCGGTCTTGTAAAAGACGAGAAAGAGCCTAAGAAGGTTGAGATGGCATTGTGGAAGATAGTCCCGCCAGAAGAAGGCAGCGGATTATGCCACAGGTTTGTAGACCACGGAAGAGAGGTATGTACGGCACGTACTACACCGCACTGTGAAATATGCTGCCTTAATGATATATGTAAGAAAAATGGGATAAAAGTGTGATTGAATATGCATTTTTATTATGGTAGTATTTTATTGTGGTTCATACTAATGAACAAAATGTATGGGAGGGGAACATGGAATTAAAAGAATTAATTAAATACGCAAGAGATAACAGGTGTTCAGATCTGCATATTACTGCAGGAGAAGCGGTTGCAGTAAGAAAATATGGTGAACTTGAGCTTCTTGATATAACACCTTCGATAGAAGAAACAGAAGATATGATATTCTCAATTCTTGGTGATGAAGATATACAGAATGTTCAGGCAGGAAAAGATATTGATGTGGCATCTACTGATGAGTCTGGTGGACGATTAAGAATTAATATATATCATCAGAGAAGAAATCTTGCAGCAAGTATCCGTCTTCTGGATTCTGTTATACCGTCGTTTGAAGAATTGGGACATTCAGGAAAACTTTTTTCTAAGCTTGTTGAGAAAAGGTCTGGTCTTATTCTTGTAACAGGTCCTACAGGAAGTGGTAAGTCTACAACACTTGCAGCTATGATTGATTATATTAACAACAATATGTCAAGACATATTATAACAGTAGAAGATCCTATAGAGTATGTATATGGGTTTAAGAAATCTATGATACATCAGAGACAGGTAGGAAGAGATGTACCTGATTTTGCGACAGCACTTCGTTCAGCACTTCGTGAAGACCCGGATGTTATTCTTGTAGGAGAGATGAGAGATTATGAGACTATCAATGCAGCAATTACAGCTGCTGAAACAGGACATCTTGTATTATCAACACTTCATACAAGAAGCGCTACACAGACAGTTGAGCGTATAATCAGTGCATGCCCTATTGAGGCGCAGTCTGCACTTATAATACAGATTGCATCTGTATTAACTGGAGTTATAACACAGACACTTGTACCTCGTGCAGAGCAGGAAGGACGAATTGCTGCAACAGAGATTATGCTTAATAATACAGCAGTATCTAATCTTATTAAAGAGAAGAAGACTAATCAGATTCAGACCGTTCTTCAGTCAAATATGCAGACAGGTATGCACACAATGAATTATTCGCTTGCTAATCTTGTTAAGACAAGAGTTATTTCAAGGGATGTAGCTTTGAAGTATTCAGAGAATCCAACTGAACTTGCTAAAAGTATATAATAGTAACTTGTAGTGCTATGCAGTTTTAAAACTTTGCGAATAGTGTACAAAATACAGAACAACAAAAAATAATTTGAAAATAAAGCCATTCTACTGTATTATAGGGTTAGATTCATTACGGATAACACTATAGTACGGCTGAAAGGCTTTTTTTATGAAAAGAATTAAATTAATTAACAGGATTTTTTACTGTATATTTTTATTAGGATTTCTGCTTTTTATGGCTTCAGGATTTATATTCAGCACTGTAGATGAAGTGACACCGGCAGATAAAAGAACGAGTGTCGTAGTTAAACCAGAGGATACAAGATATATTGGAGATGACACAATTGAATATTATGTGAAGATTAGAGCAGGTGCAGGAAATAATAATGCACTGGCATTTGTAAGCAGGCATCAGGAAGTAGAAGTATATGCAGGTGGAAGACTTATATATTATATAAAAGCGCATAGTTCTATATATGGAACAACCACTGGAACTAATTATACGATTGTGAACCTTCCGCCATATACAACAGATATAACTGTAAGGCTTACTAATGTATATGCTGGTCATAAGATAAGAGGAACAACATTTGAATATGGCGACGAGACAAAACTTGTAAAAGAGCTTATTGCGAAATCTTTACCATCAGCAGTACTTAGTTCGTTTATAATAATAGTTGGATTTGCTATGATTATATTATGGATTTTCTGTAGAAAGAAGATTGCACAGACACAAGCACTGTTTTATTTTGGTATATTTGCAATGATTATAGGTGCATGGGCTCTTAATGAGACTGATATTGCAACGATTCTTGTGCAGGACAGGAAGATAGGTTCACTGATAGGATATGTACTGCTTATGATGATACCTATTCCTTTTATGCAGGCAGAGAAGAATTTTTTCCAGATAGGGAAAAGTGCTGCGAATAATATCTTGTGTGCCATATATGCTGCAACAGCTGTAATACTGCTTGTATGTCATATGACAGGTGTGTGTGAGTTTAAGAACAGCGTGTACATTATACATATGATGCTTGTTATGTCACTTGTATATTTCTGTGCAATTCTTATTAAAAGAGTATGGGTTAAAGGCTTTGACAGGAAAGTAAAAGCTAATATTATAGGTGCAGCTGCACTTGGAATTTCTATGATTGTTGATCTTATTGCATATTATAAGGGAATGCAGCAGACAGATCTTATAGGAAAACTGGGTATTCTTGTATTTATTATTGTGCTTGGTTATGAGAGCATATCAGAAGCATTTGTGAAGATTAAGGAAGGACAGAAGGCAGATTTCTACAAAGAGATGGCTGTAACTGATACTATGACAGGGGTTTATAATCGCTCTGCATTTGAGGAGTGGGAATATGAAACCTCTGATTATGAAGGATATTCTATAGCAACATTTGACCTTAATAATCTCAAGTGGTGTAATGATAATCTGGGGCATGCAGCAGGAGATGCCTATATTCAGGCATCAGCCAGAATTATTAAAGAGATATTTGGCAGACATGGTAAATGTTATCGTATAGGTGGGGATGAATTCTGTACTGTAATTAATCAGAAGCAAAAAAGTTTTGATATTGGAAGACATGTGAAGCAGCTAAGGGAACTTGAAAAGTATGCTGAAGAAGAGATTGGAATCAAAGACCTTAATGTGCAGATTGCATGTGGTTATGCTGAATATGATATAAAGACAGATAAGAACTTTGAAGATACAAGAAGCAGAGCTGATAAGAAAATGTATGAGAGTAAGAGAAGCTTGAAAAGAGAGTGATATATGGATAAATACGGAATTTTAAAGCATTATTTTGGGTATGATTCATTTCGTACGGGTCAGGAAAAGTTAGTTGATGCTATTCTTGCAGGGCAGGATGTGTTAGGAATTATGCCTACAGGTGCGGGAAAATCATTATGTTATCAGGTGCCGGCATTGTTAATGTCCGGCATTACTCTTGTTGTATCTCCACTTATATCGCTAATGAAGGATCAGGTTGGAGCGCTTAATCAGGCAGGGGTACATGCTGCTTATATTAATAGTTCACTGACAGATAATCAGATAGCTAAGGCACTCGCATTTGCAAAGCAGGGACGGTATAAAATTATATATGTTGCACCTGAAAGGCTGGAAACATGGGGGTTTCTTGATTTTGCCACACATGTAGAGATATCTATGATTACCGTAGATGAAGCTCACTGTATATCACAGTGGGGACAGGATTTCAGACCAAGTTATCTGAATATATTGTCGTTTGTTAAGAAACTGGCAAGGCGTCCAATAATAAGTGCATTTACAGCTACAGCGACAAGCAAAGTAAGAGATGATATATTGCAGATTCTTTCACTCGAAAGACCTGTAATACTCACGACAGGTTTTGACAGAAGCAATCTGACATTCAAGGTCAAGCATATTAAGGACAAGGATTCATACATACTTGATTACCTTGTAAGCCACAGACAGGATAGTGGGATTATATACTGTGCTACAAGAAAAAATGTTGAAAAAGTTTATGACATGCTTAATGCCAACGGACTTTCTGTGACTAAGTATCATGCGGGACTCTCAGCGGAAGAAAGAAAAGAAAATCAGGATTCATTTATATATGATATCAAACCAGTTGTTGTTGCAACTAATGCATTTGGAATGGGAATTGACAAGTCAAATGTAAGATTTGTAATTCATTATAATATGCCACAGTGTATAGAGAATTATTATCAGGAGGCTGGACGTGCCGGAAGAGATGGAGAAGATTCAGAATGCGTATTGCTGTATTCTCCGCAGGATATTATGATAAATAAGTTTTTCATAGAACATAGAGAGCCTAATCCTGACATGGATGCAGAAGAACAGGCACGTCTTATGATTCTTGATAAAAGAAGGCTTAATGCAATGGTCGATTACTGCAAGACAACAGGCTGTTTAAGAGAGTATATACTTAAATATTTTGGAGAAAGACCAGACAATCCAAAGGGTGGAAGATACAACTGCCATAACTGTTCTAACTGCGTTATTGATGAGGCAGAACGTGAAGCAGATGAGGCTTATATGTATCCGGGAAACCGTTTCAGTGCACCTGTATCAAGGAATGCTGCAATGGTGGCAGACAGAATGAAGCGTTCTGCCGCTGCTGCAAAGTCAGCATATGCAACGCCCAAGTCAAAGAAGCCGGAGGATGCACTTAATGACAGAGGTGTTATGTTGTTTAACAGACTGCGTGAGTTAAGAAAACAGATAGCTGTTTCAGTAGGTGTTCCGCCATATGTAATTTTTTCAGACAGGACGCTTATAGATATGTGTCTTAAAGTTCCGTTTAATGAGGAAGAAATGCTGTCAGTAAGCGGTGTCGGTGAGAATAAATATGAGCGCTATGGCAAGGTGTTTATGGATGAAATATATGATTTTCTCGATGGTATGAAGCAGAATCTGGCAAGATGATATAAAAGTGTTTATGGACAGAAGAATGAATGGGAGATATGAATGAAGAATTATAAGATGATAATCACTTATGATGGTACAAGGTATTATGGCTGGGAACATCAGCCAACTACAGATATGACAATTCAGGGAAAGTTAGAATCAGTGCTTTCTGCCATGACAGGAACTGAGGTTGAGGTTATAGGTGCAGGAAGAACAGATGCCGGAGTGCATGCAAAGGGAATGGTAGCTAATGCACATATGGAAACAAAGATGAAGGAAGATGAGATATGCGATTATATGAACAGATATCTTCCAGAAGATATCTGTGTGCAGGAGGTTCGTGTTGCATCTGACAGATTCCACAGCCGTTACAATGCACAGGGGAAAACTTATTGCTATACATGTTATGTTGGGGATAAGAAGCCTGTATTTAACAGAAAATATGTCAATATAATTGAGGGTAAGCTGGATGTTGATGCCATGAAGAGGGCAGCAGACATACTTACTGGAGAACATGATTTTGCATCATTTTGTGGTAATCCCAAGATGAAGAAATCGACAGTCCGTGAGATATATTCAATAGATGTTTCTTTAAAGGGCTCATTCCTTAATCTTACATATCATGGAAGCGGATTCTTGCAGTACATGGTAAGAATCTTAAGTGGTACACTTCTTGAAGTTGGACAGGGAAAGAGAACACCAGAGAGTATGTATGAACTTTTAGAGGAGAGAAACAGAAGCCTTGCAGGTGCAACTGCGCCGGCAAAGGGACTGTGTCTTCTGAAGGTTGACTACTCTAAGGAGGTTTGATAGTCCTGACGCCGTACAGTGTGCTGTGGGAGGGTGTGTGGTGTCCTTAGACATCTGCCCTCAGGATTCTTATGTCTAGTGAAACTAAATGCCGCAATCTGCTAAGTTTATAATGGGACTTGTAATCAAACGCGCTTCGCTTGAACGAGATTACAAGTCCCAACCTTTAGCAGATTGCGGCATTAACTTTCACACGACATAAGAATATTCGGGCATACACCTAAGGACACCACACACCTATCCCACAGCATACTGTACGGCTGACTTTTTCTTCTTCAAGTAGTCAGCCTCCGGACAAATGCTCGCCTGCGGCATTGCATTCTGAGTGGGGGGCTGGTGAAGTGCGTGATGTCCTCTGTTGATAAGATACGTTTGCACCAGCCGTGGAAGGCTTGGCTGCTTAGTAGCGGGGTGGTGGCTTTGAGATTGGGAGATGTTATGCAAGACCGATTTATGCCGAACCGTGTGTAAGTTAATGCCGTTATATACAAAAAGTGCTGTGTAAAAATCTCGTTCAAGCGAAGCGCGTTTGATTTTTACACAGCTAAAAGACATTGTATATGACGGCATTTACTTACACTAGGTGCAGGCATCCATGAGGTCTTGTATAACATCTCCCTATCTCAATGCCCACCTTTGTACTAATTAAAGCACCTTCGACAAGAAATCCTTCAATCGCTCACTCTTAGGATTGCCAAAGAATTCTTCCGGAGCCCCCTCTTCATTGATGACTCCATCATAGAAGAACATGCATCTGTTGGCAACTTCTTTTGCAAATCCCATCTCATGAGTTACGACAATCATTGTCATTCCTGATGCAGCAAGTTCCTTCATGATTGCGAGAACCTCACCAACCATTTCAGGATCAAGTGCGGATGTCGGCTCGTCGAAAAGCATTATCTCAGGATTCATTGCGAGTGCTCTTGCAATAGCAACTCGCTGCTTCTGACCACCACTTAACTGGTTAGGATAAGCATCGGCTTTGTCAGAAAGTCCCACTCTTGCAAGAAGCTCATCAGCTTTCTTATCAGCTTCTTCCTTACTCATAAGTCCCAGCTTAGTAGGAGCAAGAGTTATGTTTCTTCTTATAGTCATATTAGGAAAAAGGTTAAAATGCTGGAACACCATTCCAATCTTCTCTCTTAATTCATCCACATTTACACTCTTATCTGTAAGATCCTGCTCATGGAATAATACATGACCTTCTGTAGGAGTTTCAAGAAGGTTAAGTGAACGCAAAAATGTTGATTTACCGCAGCCAGATGGTCCGATAATTGCAATAACCTCTCCTTTGCGGACTGTTGTATTGATTGATTCTAATACAACATGATCGCCAAAAGATTTCTTCAAATCCTTAACTTCAAGTATGATTTCGTTAGTATTATCGCTCATTGTTTCTTAACCTCCTCTCAAGTTTCTTAACAAGCTGTGAAAGTCCCATAACCATTACAAGGTAGATGATGGCAACACCAATAAGTGGAAGCATTGGATCATAAGTTATGCTTCGGATAATATCGCCGCCTCTTGTAAGGTCGTTAAGACCGATATAACCGCTGATAGATGTTTCCTTTAACAGAACAATGAACTCATTAGCAAGTGCTGGGAGAACATTCTTGAATGCCTGTGGAAGAATAACGCTTATCATAGTTGTTTTATAAGAAAGACCAAGGCTTCGTGCTGCTTCAAACTGTCCGTTATCAATAGACATAATACCTGAACGGAATATTTCGGCAACATAAGCACCTGAGTTGATACCAAATGCAAGTATCGCAACAATAAGCTTGTCAATATGTACAGAACTGAATATTACATAGTAGATAATAAGCAGCTGTACCATAGTTGGTGTTCCTCTGATTACAGTAAGATAAATGTTGCAAATGAAGTTAAGAATCTTCATGTGTCCTGTCTTATCATGGTTAGAACGGACAACTGCAATAAGGAAACCAATAACAACACCCATAAGTGCTGCAAAGAATGCAATAATTACTGTGTTTAACAGACCCTTTAGAAGATAAGTGTATCTTGCTTCTTTGATGAAGTCTGTCTTGAACTTCTCAGCAAAACTCATGCCTGATGCAGAAGCATTGTCGTCACGGACAATAATAACCTGCTTAGAAGTTGTATAAGTAGTTGTGAAATCGATATTTTTCTTACGCTCATCAGTAACTGTCATACCAGCCATACCGAAATCAGCTTTACCAGAAGATACGGCAGTGATAATTGAATCAAATTCCATATCCTCAATTTTTAAATTCATTCCGAGGTAATCAGCAATAGCCTGTGCAATATCAGCGTCAATACCAATAATAGAACCCCCTTCATAGTACTCGTATGGCTTGAAGTAAGCATTTGTAGCCATAACAAGAGTTCCATTAGTACGGCTTATACCGTCTGGTGATTTGTAACCAGAAAATGTAGCATTATCGCCAACATAATCGTCAATAAGCTTCTGGATAGTTCCATCTGCCATAAGTACTTCAATAGCCTCATTGAGCTTTGCAGTAAGGGAATTGCCCTTAGCAACACAGATGGCATAATCCTCATTTGCAAATTCTTCTTCAAGAATTGTAAGGTCTGGATTAGCTTTAACAAATGCTAAAGCAGGCTGTTCATCAATAACAACAGCATCAGCTTTACCTTGCTTTAAAGCCTGTATAGCATCAGAACCTTTGTTGTATCTTGATACTGTTGTGCCAGAACCATCAGTTTCGTAATCACTTACGAGAGTATCACCAGTTGTTCCTAACTGAACACCAATAGTCTTGCCTGCAAGATCATCTACAGAAAATACAGTGTTCTTAATCTTCTTGCCCTGACATGAAGTAAGAAGAACAGAAGAGAACAAGAGAGTGAGGGTCGCAAAAACCAAAAGGAATCTCGACCTGTACTTTTTAAAATTCATTAGTAACTCCTTTCCATGCGAACTGTGGTGTATACGGACGCTGCAAAGCGAATATATTTAGCTGTGGAGCACGCTTTCGCTTCTTGTCGCTAGTAACGGACACTAAGTTCATCGCAATTAGGCTTTCTTCAAAAGACGCTTGCGGTTTACCAAGTGCCGGCTGCTCCGAAGAGCATCCACAGCTAAATATATTCACTTTGCGACTGTGTATACAACAGTTCAATATAATATATTTCATTAATTATACACACATAGTAGGGAAATTAGCAATTAAAATATTTGCGATGGAAGAAAATGTGAGCGTACAGATTAGGATTGGACGTTGAAGCAGAGGAATACACGGAGAAAGTCCAAAAGGAATGGAAAAGAGTGGTGGATTGGACGTTGAAGCAGAGGAATGCACGGAGGAAGTCCAAAAGGAACGGAAAAGAGTGGTTGATTGGACGTTGAAGCAGAGGAATACATGGAGGAAGTCCAAAAGGAGCAAGAAAGAGCGGTGGATTGGACGTTGAAGCGGAGGAAAGGCGCGCAGAAGTCCAAAAGAAGAAAATATGTACATGGAAACAGCCGCCAGGCAGGCGTCTGTTCCCACAGATTGAGGTTATTAGTTAGTCTTGCTGCATATGCCATTGCAAGGTCCGGTGCATGCACCAGAGGAAGTCTGGCTGTTATTGCCATTATTACAAGAGTTCTGGCAGGCTGTGCTGTTAGTATTAAGAGTGTCGGTGCAGTCATTCATGCAAGGCTTCTTGCAGTCTTTTTTTAAGTTACCTTCGCATGAAGGTGGACTTAAATCGAGAGGCTTGATGGCTCTGTCTAAGAGGTTTCCGCAAACAAACTTGATGCAGTCAGATTCTTCATCGGAAACAATGCTTCCCTTAGGCGTTGAGATTCTGCCGGCACTTGTTACGCGGTATCCACAGAAGTAAAGGCTCTGTAAGATGAGAGTGAGACCTACAGTAACCTCGTCATCTGTAGTATCAAGACCTAAAAGCTTAGGTATTGCATAAAGGTTGAGTCCCTGGGTTACAACATTGGCAGATGACAAGAAACCTATACTGTTAAGTGCAGGCGTGTAAACAGGTGGAGTTGCGTTATTCGAGTTGTAGGAAACTCCGTAAGGAGCGAATATTTCAAGGGTGACAGATGTCGGATTGGTATCTTCATCATAAGTTGCAGCAGTAGTTGAGTTAGGAAGGTAGACTGCCGTTGGGGTAAGAGTTGCTAATGCTCTGCATGACTCATCATAAAGCGTTACTGCAAATGTTACAGTAAGGTTGGCAAGTTTCACAGAGTAGCAGTTAGGCCTTCCGGCTATCTGGGTGATTTCAACATTTTCATCACCATAAGTGTAGGCTATATCTATAACACTGACTGATGCGTTGGTAGCTGTTGGATAAGTCGTTGAAATATCTGTGCCGACAGCGAATGTGGTACACAGATTAATACCTATCTCATCATAGATAAGAGGGGCAAGAATACTGAGTTCATCGGGGGAACCGCATATCGGGTTCGTGCATACATCAAAGCAGCCATTAGGCATGTTCTGCACGATATTGCTTACAATGCGGGTAGAACCACATTTGCTGCATTTACATTTAGCCATTATCTTTTCCTTCTTCGTTTCTTTACTACATTATATGTTCTATCTACATTCACGTGACCATATAATAATATAAAAACGGGAGTGTCCTTTTATGGCAAATGTATACACGGCAGGCAGTGACAGACGGCTTATAATCTATAGCATATCACGATATATATTTTTGAGAACGGCGTACATAGACGGTATAGAACGCCCGATAATGCTTGTGTCAGACTTTTTGGACGGACTTTCAGATGTAGTGTTGGGAGACACAATATATTATGCATATCAGAACCAGAACGGAGATATTCTTGTTAAAAATGTGATGAACAACGAAGCGCTTTTTCGTGTGAAAAGCAGCGAGAACCCAGATATGCACTGTCCACAGCTTGTAGTAAATAAAGACAGGTTAATGCTGTTTTATATGGTGACAAACCCGCTTACGGACAGACTGTCGCTGCGAGCTGTCTACCCACTGGAAGAAGGTGACAGTCTTAATATTCCTGTTGATTGTGAAAATGTTGATATGTATGAAGTGTTTGGAATGCAGGGAAAAGCATTTTTGTATGCAGACAGTTTCTACGAAATAACATCAGATGGGAAATTCATTAAATGTCAGGATACAGACATGCTGATGCAGAGTGAACAGAAAATATCAGAGTACGAAAACCAGCTTAATACATATATGCAGGAAAACAGACAGGCAATACAGACAATAAGCCAGCTTGAGGCAACAATAGAAAGTGCAAAAGCGCAGTATAATGAACTTATGGAGACAGCAATTGCGTATCGTGACGAGGCAATAAAGTGGCGGAGTAAGTTTATATAGACACAAACTTTATATTATTAAGCCATCCGCCTCCACCCACCCCTCAGGCACGCACTGGTCCGCAGGGGTCTGGAACACGTTAAGAATTGCTAATTTAGCAGGTGGTGCTTTTGGCTTTTTCTATTGTTTGTGTTCATTCGACATCTGTACACTTCCGTCATTATGTCCGCCTGTGACCTACGCCCGATATATTGCTAACTGTGTGGGAGTTAATGCCGCTATATACATAAGGGCGGTGTGCTAAAGCACGTTCAAGCGGAGCACGTTTGATTTAGCACACCGTAATAAGCTTTGTAGATAGCGGCATTTACTCCCACTAAGTGCAGCAATCCTTGAGGGCGTATGCCACAGGCGGACATAATGCCAGAAATGTTCATCTGCGAATGGACACAAACATTAAGCCAAAAGCACCACCTGATAAATTAACGCAATTCTAACGAATCGTTCCAACCCCTGCGGATCAGTGCGTGCCTGAGGGGTGAGTGGAGGCGGGTGACAATAAAATATGAAGTTTGCGCAAATATTTATTGAAATCTGTCTCCATAATTGCGATAATAATGCAAATGGAGGAATTATGGATAACAGGAAGCTAAACAGAAGGAATTTATTACTATTATTATTTGTTCTGGCGGCATGCGTTGTGGGTGGCCGCTCTATATTTGGGTTCTTTGCACTGCTTACAGGATATGAGACTGCGACAACAGAAGTGTCTGCATTTGCAGCTTCTGAGATGTATATGATGTTTCTTTTATTTCTTGTATGTATAATCGGAGGCATTGTTATGAGCTGTCTTAGTAAGGCTAAGGTGAGCAGGACATTTTTCCTGATACGCAATACGGTGTTGATTGTGGCACTTGTGCTTGGTAATATGTCTTTTCCTAATATAACAATCATGAGTACGGTTGTTATGTCTAAGTATATAGGCGATACTGGGATGTATGACTTTGCAATCAGTTCACCGCTTCTTGTGTCAGCGTTAAGACAGCCATATCTGTTCTATACATACATGGCAGCAGAGGGGCTTATGATTATTCTTGCGTGTGTCACAGTGTATAAGTATATTGTGGACAAGAAAAAGAACAGTAATTATAATAATATGTACATGTAAATGTGTCTGCTGCACTAATAAGGTGTGGCAGACAATTTTTGCGCAGTTAACAGATGCACTTAATATGCCGGTTTATATGCGGGAGATAATAAAATGAAGGTAATGACACCACATTATTATAAGGATTTCAGATGCATTGCAGGAGCCTGTACAGATACATGCTGTGCCGGCTGGGATGTCGATGTTGATAAGAATTCTTACAAATATTATAAAACAGTTAAAGGCGCTTTTGGAAAGCGCCTGAAGAGTGTAATGGTACCATCACAGGACGGAGAATGTACATTTACACTGAAAGAAGGAGGACGATGTCCTTTTCTTAATGATGATAATTTGTGCGATTTATATATAGAACTTGGAGAGGATAAGCTTTGTGAAACATGTGCAGAGTTTCCAAGATTTATTAACGATTATGGAAATATAAGAGAGATTGGCATAGCACCTTCGTGTAAGACGGCTGGTGAGCTGATGTTTTCATATAAAGATGAACTTACATTTGATACGGTTGAGGATAACAGTCTTTCGCCTGAGCCTAATGATATAGATGCATATACATATATGCAGCTTCGGCAGGCAAGAATAGTGGCTTTTGGAATAATATCAGACAGGGATATAAGTATATTTGAGAGGCTGATGCTCTATCTTGATTATGCAAAGCGTATCCAGAAGCATCTTGATGCTGAAAGGGACGAGCTTATAGCTGGTGTCGCAAAAAGGTTCTGTGGACCTGATTACAGAGAGGAGCTGCTTGACAAGCTGAAAAGCCGGGATGCGAAGCTGCATGGCACAAGGCTGATAAAGGGATTGAGACATTTCTTTGATGACTTTAAAGGAATGGAGGTAATCAATCCTGACTGGAATATTCATGTTGCGAGAGTGAGACAGTTTCTTGACGGTCTGGCGGATGATTCTGAGCTTGCAGCGGTAATGAAAGATTACCATACGGGAAGCGAAGCATTTGCACATGAATATGAGCAGCTTGCAATGTACTATGTATATAGATATATGCTTGACGCAGTTAATGATTATGATGTTCTGCTTAAAGCCAAGAATGCGGTTATCGGCATACTTGCCGTGGACATAATGGCAGCAGCTAATCAGGCGTCCGGCTGTATTCCAGATTTTACAATGCGCGTTGATATTGCACATTTGTATTCGAGACAGTTTGAACATTCATATTACAATTATGAAGTTTATAGAGAGTACTTTGGCATGAAGAGATGTTATTCATATGAGTTTCTTATGGACGCTTTAGTGTCACTGAATTAATGGAGGAAGTTTTCTTATGAAAATGATTATGAGATTCCTTAAGGATTATAAAAAGGAATGTGTTCTGGCACCGCTTTTTAAGATGCTCGAGGCGATATTTGAGCTGTTTGTGCCGCTGGTAGTATCATCGGTTATCGATAAGGGTATTGCCAATGGGGATAAGGGATACATTATGCAGATGTGTTTTATGCTTATACTTCTTGCAATCATAGGACTTGTATGTGCCATCACAGCACAGTATTTCAGTGCCAAGGCTGCAGTTGGTGCGGCAACCGGAATGAGACACAGCTTATTTGCACATATCCAGACATTCTCATTCACAGAGATGGATACGCTGGGTACATCAACACTTGTAACAAGAATGACAAGTGATATTAACCAGGTACAGAACGGTATCAACATGGTATTAAGACTGTTCCTTCGTTCACCATTTATCGTATTTGGTGCAATGATTATGGCGTTCACAATTGATGTGAAGGCAGCTCTTGTATTCGTTGCAGCAATTCCAATACTTACACTTATCGTATTCGGAATAATGCTCACAACAAGACCTATGTATAAGAACGTACAGTCAGGACTTGATAAGATCCTTGGAATAACAAGAGAAAACCTTACAGGTGTGAGAGTTATCAGAGCTTTCAACAAGGAGCAGGATGAGGTTAAGCGTTTCAAGAAAGATAACGAAAGCCTAAACAGATTGCAGAAATTCGTTGGTAAGATATCAGGACTTATGAATCCGCTTACTTATGTTGTTGTAAATGTATCAATTATTGCACTTATATGGATTGGTGCGATAAGAGTAAATGCAGGCGCTCTTACACAGGGACAGGTCGTTGCCCTTTACAACTACATGTCACAGATATTAGTTGAGCTTATCAAGCTTGCCAACCTTATCATCACAATTACTAAGGCACTTGCATGTGCAGGAAGAATTGAGTCTGTATTCGAGGTAACATCTGGAATGGCAGATGGAAGCGTTAAGGAAGTTGCAGCTAAGGAAGAGCAGCCAAGCGTTGAGTTTAAAAATGTTTCACTTACCTACAGCGGTTCAGGCGCACCTTCAGTTGAAGGAATTAATTTCAAGGCTATGAAGGGACAGACAATCGGTGTTATCGGTGGTACCGGTTCAGGTAAATCAAGTATTGTTAATCTTATTCCGAGACTGTATGACGCTACACAGGGCGAAGTACTTGTTGATGGTGTCAATGTTAAAGATTACGATATTGAAACTTTAAGAAATAAGGTCGGTATCGTTATGCAGAAGGCAGTACTTTTTAAAGGTACTATAAGAGAGAATATGTGGATGGGTAAGAAGGGCGCTACAGATGAGCAGATAGATGAAGCCCTTGAGATTTCACAGTCTAAGGAGTTCGTAGATTCTAAGCAGGGACGTCTGGATTATGTTATAGAGCAGGGCGGTAAGAACCTTTCAGGCGGTCAGAGACAGAGACTTACTATTGCAAGAGCAATCGTAAGAAAGCCGGATGTGCTTATTCTTGATGACAGTGCATCAGCCCTTGATTTTGCAACTGATGCAGCACTTCGAAAAGCTATAAGGGGAATGAATAATTCTCCTACTGTATTCATAGTTTCACAGAGAGCGGCATCCCTTATGTATGCTGACCTCATTATCGTATTAGATGACGGACAGGTTGCAGGAATGGGAACACATGACGAGCTTCTTGCAAATTGCGAGGTTTATAAAGAGATATATGAATCACAGTTTAAGAAAGCAGATTCAGAAGGGGGTGTAGCATAATGAAGAAGAATAAATCAACATTTGTAAAACTCCTTAAAAGAATTAAGAAGCACAGCTTTTTTATAATATTATCACTTATTATGGCAGCAGTAACCGTTGCAACTACACTTTATGTGCCAATTCTTGTCGGTCGTGGAATTGACTGCATTATCGGTGTGGATAATGTGGATTTTGCAAAGATTGTGAAAATACTTATTCGAATCGGTATATTTGTTGGAATTACAGCACTTTCACAGTGGCTTATGAACATATGTAACAACAGAATCACATATGAAGTAACAAGGGACATAAGAAATGAAGCTATAGAGAAGATTCAGGTGCTTCCACTCAAGTACATTGACGGACATTCATACGGTGAAATTGTGAGCCGTGTAATTGCCGATGTTGACCAGTTTGCAGATGGTTTGCTTATGGGATTCACACAGTTCTTCACAGGTGTTATGACTATACTTGGAACACTTATATTCATGATTACAATCAATGCTAAGATTACACTTGCAGTTGTTATTATTACACCGCTTTCACTTTTTGTCGCAAGCTTTATTGCCAAGAAGACTTTCAGCATGTTCAAGCTCCAGTCTGAGACAAGAGGTGAGCAGACAGCGCTTATTGATGAAATGATTGGTGGACAGAAGGTTGTTAAGGCTTACGGTTACGAGGATGAGGCAGTAAGAAAGTTTGATGAGATTAATGAGAGACTTCAGAAGTATTCGCTCAAGGCAATCTTCTTCTCATCTATCACTAACCCTTCAACAAGATTTGTTAACAGCCTTGTATATGCGAGTGTTGCGATTGTTGGTGCATTTTCGGCAATCAACGGCATTAACGGAGTTAGTGCAGGTATCACAGTTGGTCAGTTATCAAGCTTCTTAAGTTATGCTAACCAGTATACTAAGCCATTTAATGAGATATCAGGCGTTGTTACTGAGCTTCAGAACGCTCTTGCCTGCGCAGCAAGAATATTTGAACTTATTGAAGAAGATCCTGAGATTCCTGATGCAAAAGATGCAAAGGTTGTTGATGAGGTTGATGGAACAGTTGACCTTAATGATGTGTGCTTCTCTTATGTGCCAGATAAGAAGCTTATTGAGGGCTTCAATCTTCATGTCAAGAAGGGACAGAGAATTGCGATTGTAGGACCTACAGGCTGTGGTAAAACAACAGTTATTAATCTTCTTATGAGATTCTATGATGTTAACAGTGGAAGCATTGATGTATCAGGAACTGATATAAGACAGATGACAAGAAAGTCTTTAAGACAGGGATTTGGTATGGTTCTTCAGGAGACATGGCTTAAGGCAGGAACTATAAGAGAGAATATCGTAATGGGTAAGCCTGATGCTACAGAGGAAGAGATTATTGCAGCAGCCAAGGCAGCACATTCATATGGATTTATCAAGAGAATGTCTAATGGATTTGATACAGTTATAGGTGAGGATGGCGGAAGCCTTTCTCAGGGTCAGAAGCAGCTTTTATGTATAACAAGAATTATGCTTGCAAAGCCGCCAATGCTTATTCTTGATGAGGCTACATCTTCTATTGATACAAGAACAGAGATAAAGATACAGAATGCATTTGCAAAGCTGATGGAGGGAAGAACAAGCTTTATTGTAGCCCACAGACTTTCAACTATTCAGTCTGCGGATGTTATTCTTGTTATGAAAGACGGACATATTATAGAGCAGGGTAATCATGAAGAATTACTGGCTAAGAACGGATTCTATCACAAGCTGTATTACAGCCAGTTTGATACAGCAGCCCAGAATTAATGTGGAGATATATGTATGTTTATAGAGGCGGAGAATATTAGAAAATCATATGGCAGGAAAACGGCAGTGCTTAACAGCACTTCGTTTCATGCTGCCAGCGGAGAGTATATTGCCATAGTCGGTGCTAACGGCTGTGGCAAATCTACTCTTCTGGAGATATTGGCAGGAAGTCTTAAGGCAGATGGAGGAAGTCTTAAGATAGATGGCATTGACGCATTTGCAGATGCGAAGGTGTTTCAGAAATATATTGGATTTGTGCCGCAGGAGAATCCACTTATGGAGAAGCTGTCGGCAAGGGATAATCTTAAATTCTGGTATTGTGATACCGGAAGAAACATGGAAGCAGACTTATTAAATGGTGTTCCTGCAGTGTTAGGAGTGTCAGAATATCTTGACAAACGTGTTGATAAGCTGTCAGGCGGCATGAAAAAGCGTTTAAGCATATGCTGTGCGTTGGCGAAGAATCCGCCTGTGCTTATACTGGATGAGCCGGGAGCATCACTTGATATTGTGTGTAAGCAGGATATTATGAATTATCTGTCAGCTTATACGAAAAGCGGAGGTACAGTCATTATAACAAGCCACGAAGAAGGGGAATTAAAGTTTGCTGACAGAATGTATCTTTTAAAGAATGGTAAGCTTAATGAACTTGACCATCCGGTTACCGGTAATGAGCTTTTAGAGATTATTCACAGATAGATTTAATTGGGGGATTAGATGAGAAGGAAACTGGAATTATTAAAATTGCAGATTAAATCCGCATTTTTATCTATACCGAAGATAATTCTGGGTACGATAGTGACGGCAGTGCTTGTTATTGCAATAAGTACATGCATAGGCATTGCAACGGCACAGGACAGCGACATGAGGATGAAGGTTGCTGTTGTGTATCCTGATTATGATGATACAGAAAACTCTGATTCGGCAGATAATAATAAGGAGTTTCGATATATTAAGATGGCATTCAATTATGTCAGTGAGATAGACACAATTAAGAATGTCTGTACATTTGAATATACTGACAGACAGCAGGCTATAGATGGATTAAGAAATAATTATTATGTTATGGCTATTATTGTGCCAGAGAATATGATAAGTGATATTATGTCGGGCGAGAATACACCTGTTGAGGTTGTGTGTCAGTCAGAGGGTGTTAATAATACTTCGATGATATTCCGTGAGATGGTGAGGGCAGGAGGCTCTGACCTTGCAACTGCAGAGGCGGGGATATATATATTTGACGATTTGTTCAATGGTGTGCTTAAGAATTACAGGGGCTTGCGGGGTACACATGAGAATAAGCTTAATGACATATATCTTTCGTATGCACTTAACAGAAGCATATACTTTAAGACAAGGGATATATCGGTTAAAGAAGGCTTGAGTACAGTACAGTTCTATGTATGCACAGCAATTGTGATGCTGCTTTTACTTAGCACAATAACATGTGCCGGCAATATGAAGGGGGAGAGCAGGTCGCTTGCAAAGAGCCTTAAAGGTGCGGGAATATCAGCATTTGATACCGGAATTGCAAGAACTACCGGAGTTGGCATTGTGTATATAATGATATTTGAAGTGCTTTTTATTATAATTAATGTAATGAGGCTGGGGGTGCCTGCAATATCAGGAGTTCTGGCAGTTTCGACAGTTGGAGAATTCATTGCTTCCATACTGGGGATTGTGGTGCTTGTGTATGCGGCAGTTTCATTTATAAACTGTATATTCTCAGTAGTTGACGACACGGTGTATTCAGTTATTACGGTGTGTATCCTTGGAATGGCGTGCATGTATGCATCCGGATGTATTGTTTCATCAGCATTTCTTGCACCGGGTGTGAGGGTTATTGGCATGTATCTTCCGACTAACGGCTTATTCACACTTGCATGTCAGATAATCAAGGGAACTGTGGATATCAGTACCATTATGACAAATGTTATGTGGATAATTATATTTCAGGCAGCAGGGGCATTGGCGGTTAAGATAAGGAGAGACAGATAATGAAGAGATTGTTATACTGGCTGTATCTGCTTGTTAAAAGGCAGTTAAAGAATCCTGTGATTGTCGTGGTGCTTATTGCAATGCCTGTTGCAGCGTTAATAATTACGAATACAGCGTCTCTTAAGGAGACAGAGCCTGTAAGGGTTGGAATAGTGCTTGAAGATGACGATAAGATTGCCATAATGACAAGAGATTATCTTGTGAATGGCAATTATTCAGTTCAATTCTACGAAGCAGAATCGCAGGAAAAGCTTGAGCAGGATATAATGAATAAATACACAGAGTGTGGCTATGTAGTTGGTACCGGGCTTAAGGATAAGCTTGACAGTGGCAGCTACAGAGACATTATAGAGCTTATTATATGCAGGTCAGATTTTGTCAGCTCAATGACTGATGAGATATTCTTTTCTGCTATGTTTAAGGCATATTCGCCTGAGGTTGCAGTTAATTATGTTAATTCTGTAGACATATTTAAAAAGCATTCAGAAAAGGCAGAGGAAGAGATAAGAAAAGGGTACGAGGAATACATATCCGGAGATGACACATTCAGAATTGATTTTAAGGTGCTAGATGGTGTACAGGATAATGGGACACAGCTTGAAGATAAGACAGGAGAGTTTCCGTTAAGGGCATTACTTATAATTCTTGTATATATAGGCGGACTTTTTGGAATCGTGGAATATTATCTTGATAAGAATTCCGGAACATTTATAACACTGCCTCGTATGTACCGTGTGGCAGGAAAGCCGTTGTATGCATTCATATCATGTGTACTTTTTGCATTATCAGCAATGTTAACACTTGCGGTGGCAGGACAACTTAAGGGGGCAGCAGATATACTTCATATGGTTGTGTATGTAATAGCGGTTACTTTATTTGCATGGCTTGTGGCAATACCTGTAAGGAGAGCCAATGCAATGATTTCAATAATACCGGTGCTTCTTATAGCGTGTCTTATATTATGTCCGGTATTCATTAACATAACGGCATATGTGCCATTTGCAAAATATATAAGAGCATTGCTGCTTCCGTGGTATATGCTTAAGTAGGAGGATGGGATACGGTGAATAATAAGAAAAAACGTATATTTGACATTATCCAGATTGGATATGCGGGCGATGTTGCAAGCCGTACATTTGATATTGCGATAACTGCTGCAATTATAATCAACCTGTTCATTGCGATATTTGATACATTTGAACAGTCAATTCCGTACCAGCCTGTGTTAGATGTTATAGAGTGGATTACAGTTATCGGCTTTACAATTGAATACATACTGCGTGTATGGACGGCAGAATATCTGTATCCTAATAAATGTACAGGTATTGCGAGAATAAAATACATCTTCTCAGGAAGCGGTATTGTTGACCTTTTATCGTTCCTGCCCAATTATCTGCCTGTATTCTTCCCGGCAGGAGCAGTTGCTTTCCGTATGTTCAGGGTTATAAGAATCCTAAGGATATTCCGTGTCAATTCATATTATGATGCGTTAAATGTTATAACAGAGGTAATCAGGCGAAAAAGGGACCAGATATTATCCTCTGTATTCATCATTGTGATGCTTATCATAGCATCATCACTGTGCATGTACAGTCTGGAGCATGAGGCACAGCCGGAAGTGTTTAAGAATGCATTTTCAGGAATATGGTGGTCGGTATCAACACTTCTTACAGTAGGTTACGGCGATATCTATCCTGTGACAGTGCTTGGAAAAATGTTCAGTATTATCATTACATTTCTTGGCGTCGGAATGGTCGCTATTCCAACAGGTATCTTATCTGCAGGTTTCGTTGAGCAGTACAGCCTTATTAAGAAGTCTACAGATTACCTTATGGAGAAGGAACTTAAGTTTATTAAGCTTATTATAACTAAGGACCACAACTGGAATGAAAAGAAGGTATGCGAGCTTAGTCTTCCGAGAGGACTTATTCTTGCAGCAGTGTTAAGAAATGGTGAGACATTGATTAAATCAGGTGATATAGTATTCGTGTTCTCAAAGCGTTATATGGCAGATGCACAGACAATAAGTGTATAGATGGTGAATGATTATGATGATATTTGTGACAACGACAGATGCATTAACTGATGAAAAGTTATATGAAAAGGCCTATTCGCTTATTCCGGAATACAGGAAAGCTAAGGCTGATAAGATGAAAATGCGTGAAAATAAGCTGCAAACCGTGACGGCAGGCCTACTTCTTAATTATGCGGTAGGAAAATGGTCTATAAAAACAGGAGAAAGAGATTATAAAACAGATGAAAATCTATATGAGAAGGTGGATATTATTTCTGTGATTGAAGCAAATAATCAGTACTTTGATTATGAAATAGCATATAATTCGCAAGGAAAACCTTATTTTTCATCAAATTGTGAAACTTTTTTCAATATTTCACATTCGTCTAATTATGTAGCGTGTGTAATAGGCAACAGACCGGTAGGAATTGACATTGAAAAAGCCCGCAAAGGTAGACAGAATCTGGCAAAACGCTTCTTTGACGTATCAGAAGCAGAATGGATTAAAGAGTGCGATAGTGATGAAAGATTCTTCAGAATATGGACATTAAAAGAGGCATATGGCAAGGCTACAGGCCAAGGTGTGCTTGACATTTTAGGTAAAATAGTTTATAGATTAGAGAAAGGGAAAATGAAAGCATATATGTGCGGACTTCCCCAGAATTTCACTATTGTAGAAAAGGAAGTTGATGGATTCAGTTTATCGGTAATACAATTGTGAAATATATATCCAACTATTCATTATACAGTTGAAAAATATTAATAATGGCGGTATAATATAGAATATGTATATCTATGGAAAAGCCTAAGGAGGGTTTATGAGCAGAAATCATTTTAATGAATTAAGTCCATGTGAAGCATTAATTATGAAGCTTATATGGGAAGCACCACAGGATATTCCTGTACAGGAACTTATTGATCAGTTAAGAGACGATTATGGTAAGGATTACGCAAGAACAACAGTTGTTACTTTCGTAGGTAAGTTGAAGGACAAGAGATTTGTTGATACATACCGTAAAGGAAAGGCAGCTTTCATTCATCCACTTCGTTCAGAAGAAGAATATAGAAGACAGCTTTTAAAGGAAGAAGCTGATTTCTGGTTCAACGGAAAGGCTGTTGATATGGTTGCTTCTATTTGTGAATCACAGAAGTTAGAAGACGATGAAGTTAAGAGAATTAAGAAGATTCTTAATGGTCTTAATAAATAATAATTTTATAAGCAAAAGCAATAAAAAACATCACCTGATACGAAAGTCGGATTCGTCAGGTGATGTTTTTTGTTATGCATATATAATATAATTAATGGTTTTTATTCTGATATTCAAGTGCTGCTGTTATGAAGCCTCTGAATAATGGATGTGGACGATTAGGTCTTGACTTTAACTCTGGATGAGCCTGTGTGGCAATAAACCATGGGTGATTCTTTAATTCTATCATCTCAACAATTCTTCCGTCAGGAGATATTCCTGAAAGCATCATACCATTCTCAGTAAGAACTTTTCTGTAATCATTATTAACTTCATATCTGTGTCTGTGACGTTCATGTATAAGCTCTTCGCCATAGAGTTCATAAGCCTTGCTTGTTTTATCAAGTACACAAGGATAAGAACCAAGTCTTAATGTACCGCCGATATCATCAATGCCTTCCTGGTCTGGCATAAGATGTATAACAGGGTGAGTTGTGTTAGGATTAAGTTCAACACTGTGTGCGTCGTCATATCCTATAACATTTCTTGCAAATTCAACAATTGAAAGCTGCATTCCCAGGCACAATCCTAAGAATGGAATATTATGTTCTCTGGCATAACGGATAGCTTCAATCTTTCCTTCTGTACCTCTGTCACCGAATCCACCTGGAACTAATATGCCAGATACGTCAGAGAGAAGCTCATCAGCAGTTTCAGGAGTTACAGTTTCTGAATCAATCCATTTGATAGTTACATCACATGAATTATATACACCACCATGCTTTAATGCTTCTACAACACTGATATAAGCATCATGAAGCTGGATATATTTACCAACTAATGCAACAGTTACCTTCTTAGTAGGATTCTTCCAGGCCTTGCACATTGCTCTCCATTCATCAAGGTCTGGTTCTGGACAGTTAAGGTGTAAACATTCACATGCTACCTGTGCAAGATGTTCTTCTTCCATCGCAAGAGGTGCATCATAAAGAATCTCAACATCTAAGTTCTGAAGTACATGAGACTTAGGTACATTACAGAAAAGTGCTATCTTATCCTTGATACCAGCCTCAAGTGGATGTTCTGTACGGCACACAAGAATATCCGGACGGATTCCCATTCCCTGAAGTTCCTTAACACTTGCCTGAGTTGGCTTAGTCTTCATTTCACCAGATGCTTTAAGATAAGGAATAAGTGTTACGTGAATAAGAATTGCGTTCTCATGTCCGACTTCATGCTGGAACTGTCTGATTGCCTCAAGGAAAGGCTGACTCTCGATATCTCCAACAGTACCACCAACTTCTATAATTGCAATCTTAGTTTCATCAGTTGAATAATCTCTGAAAAAACGGCTCTTTATTTCATTAGTAATATGAGGGATTACCTGGACTGTGCCTCCACCGAAATCTCCACGGCGTTCCTTCTGTAATACAGACCAGTATACTTTACCGGTAGTTACATTAGAATTCTTATTAAGGCTCTCATCAATAAATCTTTCATAGTGACCAAGGTCAAGGTCTGTCTCAGCACCATCGTCAGTTACGAAAACTTCTCCGTGCTGGATAGGGTTCATAGTACCTGGATCAATATTAATATAAGGGTCAAACTTCTGCATAGTTACAGAAAAACCACGGGCTTTAAGCAGTCTGCCTAAAGATGCGGCAGTGATACCTTTTCCTAAACCGGAAACAACACCACCTGTTACAAATACATATTTAACAGCCATCTTTTCCTCCAATCTGAATGCGTAATCAAAAAAATATGCAATATTATACAGCCATGTATTATAAATTTCCATAGTTTAAAGAAAAAAACTAAGAATATAAAGTAAATATAAACATCTTATTAAACACTTAGATTTTGGTTGATTTATATTTTTTCCTTCTTTATAATGAAAACAGACTTATTTGGAAATGCTTAAGATAAGTACAGTATCATATCAGGAGAAGAGTATGGATAATTATAACAACAACGGTTATGACAATGGTTATAATAATAACGATAACCGCAACAATAATCGTAATAACAACAATAATAACAAGAAGCCAAAGAATGTTAACCTTATAATATTCATTATTATAGCGGCAGTTGTAACATTTATCGGACTTACGCTTCTTAGCAATATGTTTAGGAATGCAACTTACAAGGAGATAAGCTACGACCAGTTCATGCAGATGATTGATGAAGATAAGGTAAAGAAAGTAGCATTAGAGCAGGACAGAATTCTTATTACACCTGTTGAAGAGGAGAAACAGTCTGGAATAGCAGGAGTTTCATACACATATTATACAGGGTATGTTAATGATGATACTCTTGTACCACTTCTTAAGAGAAAGGGCATTGAGTTTGAAGGATATATTCCGGATTCGAGTTCTTCAATTGTAGAATTTCTGCTTGCATATGTACTGCCATTTTTATTCATATATATAATCTTTGCATTTGTATATAGAAGAATTGCTAAGAATGGTGGAATGATGGGCGGAATGGGCGTTGGAAAGAGCAACGCCAAAGTATATGTCCAGAAAAAGACAGGTGTTACATTCAAGGATGTTGCAGGTCAGGATGAAGCTAAGGAATCACTTACAGAAATTGTTGATTTCTTACATTACCCTGAGAAATATGCCAAGATTGGTGCAAAGCTTCCTAAGGGTGCACTTTTAGTAGGACCTCCGGGAACAGGTAAGACGCTTCTTGCTAAGGCTGTAGCCGGTGAGGCAGATGTACCGTTCTTCTCACTTGCAGGTTCTGATTTTGTAGAGATGTTCGTTGGTGTTGGTGCATCACGAGTAAGAGATTTGTTCAAGGAAGCAACTAAGCAGGCTCCATGTATTATATTTATTGATGAGATTGATGCTATTGGTAAGAGCAGAGATTCCAAGTATGGCGGTGGCAATGACGAGCGTGAGCAGACATTGAACCAGTTACTTGCAGAGATGGATGGTTTTGATTCATCTAAGGGAATATTCATTCTGGCAGCAACTAACAGACCGGAAGTACTTGATAAGGCTTTACTTAGACCAGGTCGTCTCGACAGAAGAATTACCGTTGACAGACCTGATAAGAAGGGAAGAATTGAGACTCTTAAGGTACATTCTAAGGATGTGCTTATGGACGATACAGTTGATTTTGATGAGATTGCAATGGCAACAAGCGGTCTTGTTGGTTCAGACCTTGCCAATATCATTAATGAAGCTGCTATTGCGGCAGTTAAGAATGGAAGAAATGTTGTTACCCAGAAGGACCTTCTTGGTGCTTTTGATACAGTTGTAGCAGGTAAGGAGAAGAAGGAAAGAGTTCTTAGCAAGAAGGAAAAGCAGGTTGTTGCTTACCATGAGATTGGACATGCCCTTATAAGAGCTATCAAGAATAATTCTGATCCGGTCCAGAAGATTACTATTATACCTCATACTAATGGTTCACTTGGTTATGTGCTTAACTTCCCAGAGGAAGAGAAGCATCTTGAGACTAAGGATGAACTTATGACAGACCTTATATCACTTGTTGGTGGACGTGCTGCAGAAGAAGTTGTATTTGGTTCAGTTACTAATGGTGCTTATGATGATATCAAGAAAGCAACTAACCTTGCCAAGACAATGATTACAAGATATGGTATGTCAGACAGATTCGGACTTGTTGCATTATCAACAGTCGAAGATGAGTATCTTAGCGGAAGAGCATCTATGAACTGTGCACAGGCAACAGAGGCTGAAGTTGATGATGAAGTAAAGAAGCTTATTGCGTCATGTTATGAAGAGGCTAAGCAGATTATAAGAGAGAACAGAGAAGTAATGAATCAGCTTGCAAGATATCTTTATGACCATGAGACTATCACAGGCAAGGAATTCATGAAGATATTCAGAGAGGCAAAGGGAATCCCTGAACCGGTTGATACTTCATTATTCTCAACATCAGAGAAAGTGGCAGAAAGCGTAACATTTAATGAAGATGGAAGCTATTCATCAACAGTTAGTGGTGAGCCAGAAAGCGATATATGGAAGAACATTGGTAGTCATTCAGACGATAATGAATCTGATGATACAGCTAAAGAAAAAGAAGATGATTAATAATAAAGGGGCATATCACATTGTGATATGCCCCTTATATCAACGCTTATTCTTTTCAGATATGTGTGAATGATATCCTGACGAAGTGCTTTCAATAGATTGTGAAGCAACGTCAGCAGCATCTTTAAGAGCGGTCTGTTCAGACTGTTCTTTAGCAGAACTGATTCTGGATTCAATTTTTTTAAGAAAAACATATGTAAGATATTCGCGGGACGGAGTTGGGATAATACATCCATAAATGTAGCGTTCTCCATACAACTGGCTGCGTATGATAAAACATTTAAAATGAAAGTTAAACTGCTTTCCGTTTGCCTGATCTGAAAATGTTATATATGTATTATTATAGTTATATAATAGTTCGTTGCTGGTTGAAAATGAAAGTCCTTTATCACTGACATCAATTAACGTTACCGGAATATCAGTTTCTGTGGTATCTGATGAGATATGTCCCAAAGCCATGGTTGAAATGCGCTGATTAAATCTTCTGTCGCATTCAGAGGCAATGCTGGCAAAAACATTGGTCGAGATTTTGTAGTAAGCAGATGCGAAACCGGTTGATTTATAAGTGATAGTTTCTATGTTAATATTCTTCCAGACTACACGGTTCTTTGTTGCTGGGTCTATGGTATAAAGATTAAATAAAATATCCTTATAAGAAGAAAAATCTATTACAGCACCTTTTGATGTAAAAGGCGCTAAGAGAATGTAGCCATTCTTGGATGCAACAACAGAGGAAGGCATCTCGTAGCTGACATTATCTATGGATATTTCAATTGAAATTGGCCCGCCTACGGGAATATCAGATATTAACATAATACAACTCCCTTACATTAATAATTAAATATAGAATATCATAAAATTGCTGATTAATAAACGAAAATATGTTATATTTTTTTACATAGGGAGGAGATGCTATGAGTTTTACACATTTGCATGTGCATACTGAATATTCATTGCTGGATGGCTCCAGTAAGATAAAAGAGATTACTAAACGGGCAAAGGAACTTGGCATGGACAGCCTTGCAATAACAGACCATGGTGTGATGTATGGTGTTATTGAATTTTACGAGGCGGCTAAGAAGGCAGGAATCAAGCCTGTTCTTGGCTGTGAGGTGTATGTAGCGCCGGGGTCAAGGTTTGATAAAGGCGCAGGACAGAGTGAGGATAAATATAATCACCTTGTATTGCTGGCAGAGAATAACACCGGATATCAGAATCTTATGAAGATAGTCTCAAAGGGGTTTACAGAAGGCTTTTACTATAAGCCGAGAGTAGACAAGGAAGTCTTAAGAGAATATCACGAGGGAATTATTGCTACGAGTGCGTGTCTTGCAGGTGAGGTGCAGAGATATCTGTCAAGAGGCATGTATGAGACTGCAAGAGATGCTGCCCTTGAACTTCAGGATATATTCGGAAAGGGAAATTTCTTTCTTGAATTACAGGATCACGGAATAGCAGAACAGCATTATGTCAATCCACAGCTTATGCGTATGCATAATGAGACCGGAATTGAACTGGTATGTACGAATGATGTTCATTATACCTATGCAGATGATGTAGATGCACATGATATATTATTATGTATACAGACAGGTAAGAAGCTTTCTGATGAAAACAGGATGCGATATGAGGGTGGACAGTTCTATTTAAAGTCAGAGGAAGAGATGGCGGAATTGTTCAAATACGTACCGGAAGCAGTTGAGAACACTCATAAGATAGCAGAAAGATGTAATGTTGAGATAGAATTCGGAGTTACAAAGCTGCCAGCATTTGATGTGCCTGAAGAATATGGAAAGAATTCATGGGTGTATCTTAATGCTTTATGTTATGAGGGATTAAAGAAGAGATATCCGGACAAGACCGCAGATGTATGCATTGAAGATATTATAGAGCAGGCAAAAGCATCAATAGTTGCAGACAGAAAAGATGTTGTTATAAAAAGGGCAGAGGATTCGAATGATATATTCCAGAGACTTTCTTACGAGCTGTCAGTTATCTATTCAATGGGATATGTCGATTATTTCCTGATTGTGTGGGATTACATTAATTATGCCAAGACACATGATATTCCGGTTGGACCTGGACGAGGCTCGGCGGCAGGAAGTCTTGTGTCATACTGTCTTGGAATAACAACGCTTGACCCTGTTAAATACAATCTTGTATTCGAACGATTTCTGAATCCTGAGCGTGTGTCCATGCCCGATATTGACGTGGACTTTGCACCAGAAGGCAGACAGAAGGTTATTGATTATGTTATAGAAAAATATGGTAAAGAATGTGTGTGCCAGATAATCACATTTGGAACTATGGCAGCAAGAGCCGTTATTAAAGATGTCGGAAGGGTTATGGATCTTCCATATGCGATGGTTGATAACATTGCGAAGATGATACCACAGAAGGTTGGTGTTACGATTGACAGTGCAATGAATGGTGACGCAGACAGGGACATTAAGCCAAATGCTGAGTTTAAGGCATTATATGAAGCTGATGAGACAGTGAGGGATCTTATAGATAAAGCAAAGAGACTTGAAGGACTGCCAAGGCATGCTTCAGTTCATGCATCAGGTGTTCTTATCAGTCAGAAGGATGTTGGAGAGTATGTTCCGGTTGCAGTTGGAGCAGATAATGTTAAGGTTACGCAGTTTGAAGGTCCTACTCTGGAACATTTGGGACTGTTAAAATTCGACTTTTTAGGTCTTAGAAACTTAACTGTAATCCAACAGACTGAAAAATGTGAACAGCAGATTGACCCTGCATTTTCGGTGGATAATATACCATATAACGATAAGGCTGTATTTGAATGTATAAGTCAGGGCAAATGTGCAGGTATATTCCAGTTAGAGAGTGGCGGAATGAAAAACTTCATGAAAGAGTTAAAACCGGATTGTTTAGAGGATTTAATTGCCGGTATATCGCTTTACAGACCGGGACCAATGGATTTCATACCACAGTATATTAAAGGAAAAGAGAACGCGGGAAACATAACCTATGAATGCCCACAGTTAGAGCCAATCTTAGAGCCGACATATGGCTGTATGGTTTATCAGGAGCAGGTTATGCAGATTGTCCGTGACCTTGCCGGATATTCGTGGGGCGGTAGTGATAATGTGCGAAGAGCAATGGCTAAGAAAAAGCTTGATGTAATGGAGCAGGAACGTCAGAATTTCGTATACGGTAATGAGGCTAACGGAGTACCAGGCTGTATTAAGAATGGCATAAGTGAACAGACTGCCAATAAGATATATGATGAGATGATGGACTTTGCAAAATACGCATTTAACAAGTCACATGCGGCATGCTATGCGGTTGTGGCATACCAGACAGCATATCTGAAGGTACATTTTCCTGTACAGTATATGGCATGGCTGATATCAAGTGTAACTGATAAAACAAGTAAGGTCGCAGAATATATTCTTGCAGCAAGAGAGATGGGAATTAGTATTCTTCCTGTTGATGTCAATAAATCGGTTGCTGAGTTCGGTGTTGAAGGTAAGAACATAAGGTTTGGATTTAATGCGGTAAAGAGTATGGGAAGACCTACAATTACTGCGATTATTGAAGAAAGAACCAATAATGGCGATTTTCACTCCATGCAGGATTTTATTACAAGGATGGCAGGGGTAATTAATAAGAGAACAGTGGAACATCTTATACTTGCAGGTGCATTTGACACATTTGGTAATACAAGACGGGGCATGATGAATGTCTATGAGAGAATGATTGATAGTGCTGTTAAGCAGAATAAAGATGCTATTTCAGGACAAATGTCACTATTTGATTTCGTAAGTGAAGAGGATAAACAGAGCCTTGAAATGAAAGTGCCTGATATTCAGGAGTTTGAAAAGGAGGATCTGCTTGAACGGGAAAAAGAAGTTCTCGGTGTATATGTAACAGGACATCCGCTGGATGAATATACTGGTATGTGGGAGAAGCATATTTCTGCGAGAAGTACAGATTTTCTTATTGATGAGGAAACTGGACAGGCAAAGCTTATGAACGGCTCAAAGCAGACAATAGGTGGCCTTATAAGTAATATTAAGGTCATTACTACCGGTTCAGGACAGCAGATGGCGTACCTTACAATAGAAGATTTTGTTGGAAGCGTTGAGGTAATTATGTTTCCAAGAAATTATGAAAAATATAAAAGATTTTTTGATACGACCAACAAAGTATTCATTACAGGAAGAATACAGGCAGATGCCGATAAACCAGCAAGACTTATGGCAGACAGTGTTGTGAGCTTTGACAGTGTTCCAAGAAGATTGTGGCTTAGGTTTGACAGTTTTGCTGAGTATGAGACACATAGGGATGAGCTTACTGATATTTTCAAAGAATCGGACGGTAAAGACACAGTCACAATATATTGTGTGGCAGAAAAACAGAGAATAGCGCTTCCACAGAGTCAGTGCGTGAAGGTGACATCAGACCTGCTTTATATTCTTAAGAGTAAATATGGTGAGAAAAATGTTGCTACAACATAAATTTTAATTAACATTGGTAAAAAATTATCAAAAAAAGAAGATTTTTCTTTTATAATGTGGTAACATAAAGCAGAAAATAATATTAAGAGATAAGAAAGGGGAAGTTATGGCAAAGGAAATTAAAACAATCGGCGTATTAACAAGTGGTGGAGATGCTCCAGGCATGAATGCTGCTATCCGTGCAGTTGTAAGAACTGCTTTGAATAAGGGACTTAAGGTCAAGGGTATTCAGAAGGGCTATAACGGACTTCTTAATGATGAGATAATTGATATGGACAAGCGAAGCGTTGCTGATATTATCCAGCGTGGTGGAACAGTCCTCTATACAGCACGATGCATGGAATTCATGACTGAAGAAGGTCAGAAGAGAGGTGCTGAAGTATGCAGAAAGCATGGAATTGACGGTATAGTTGTAATCGGTGGAGATGGTTCTTTCAGAGGTGCACAGAAGCTTGCAGCACAGGGAATTAATACTATCGGACTTCCGGGAACAATTGATCTTGATATTGCATGTACAGATTATACTATTGGATTTGATACTGCTGTTAATACAGCAATGGAAGCTATTGATAAGATAAGAGATACATCTACATCACATGAAAGATGCAGTATTATTGAGGTTATGGGAAGAAATGCAGGATATATTGCATTGTGGTGTGGTATTGCCAATGGAGCAGAGGATATCCTTCTTCCGGAAAGATATGACAATGATGAGCAGGCTCTTATTAATCATATTATAGAAGGAAGAAAGAAGGGCAAGAAACACCATCTTATTATTAATGCTGAAGGTATCGGACATTCTACAGGAATGGCAAGAAGAATTGAAGCTGCAACAGGTATTGAGACAAGAGCTACTATTTTAGGATACATGCAGCGTGGTGGTTCACCAACATGTAAGGACAGAATGTATGCGTCTATTATGGGTGCTTATGCGGTTGATCTTCTTGCTGAAGGAAAGAGTAACAGACTTGTAGCATACAAGGATGGTAAGTTTGTTGATTATGATATTGATGAAGCACTTGCCATGACTAAGGATATTAATGATTATGAATTTAATATAAGTGCATTACTTTCTAAGTAATGCATGGCAGAAAGGTAACCTCATAATGATAACCAGTACGAGCAGTTCACAGGTAAAGCATGTTATATCATTGCTTTCTAAGGCCAGGGAAAGAAAGAAGAATAAAGAATATGTTGTAGAGGGAGTCCGCATGGTATCTGAGGTGCCGGCAGATTTACTTGTAAAGATATATATGTCTGAAAGATTTCATAGTAACAATCCTGAGTATGTGCATGAGCTGGTTAAGAAGCAGGGGATTTCTTCTGACAGTATTGAGATTGTCGCCGATAATGTATTTGACAGAATGTCACAGACACAGACACCACAGGGAATTATGGCGGTTGTAAGAATGAAGGACAGCAGTATTTCAGATATGCTTACCGACAATCCGTTGTTGATTCTTGTTGAGAATCTTCAGGATCCGGGTAATCTGGGAACTATATTAAGGATGGGTGAAGGTGCAGGTGTTACCGGAGTTGTTATGAGTTCTAATACTGTGGATATATATAATCCTAAGACAATAAGGTCAACAATGGGTTCTATATTCAGAGTGCCATTTGTATATGTGCAGGATTTTAGCGATGCAGTTTCACAGTGTCAGAATGCTGGAATTAAGGTATATGCTGCACATCTTGACGGAAAGAATACATATCTTGGTGAAGATTACAGGGAAGGAACCGCATTTCTAATAGGTAATGAGGGGAATGGACTTACAGATGATATCACTAAGCAGGCAGATACACTTATAAGAATTCCGATGCAGGGAGAGGTTGAATCTCTTAACGCGGCAATAGCATGTACAATTCTTACATACGAAGCTGTCAGACAGAGAAGTGTGTAGATAACCAACTATATATATGGTCATATACTATATTTTGTAAAATGAATTTAATAAACAAACCCGCAAACCCGCTCATAGAGCGGGTTTTAACATATTTGACAAATTACTGTAACTTTGCTATTATATTTCCGTAATAAATTGTAACATTTCTGTAACAATTTACAGGCGAAGCTAAATAAGCCGCCGGAAAGGGAAGTATAATATGAAACTTAGAAGTAGCAAAGCTGCTTGCTATGTGGGAGCTGCAATTGTGTTATTTATGACACCGGTTCTTCCAGCAGTGGCAACTACCTATGAGAAAACACAGAATACTGACACGGGAATTAAGGTTGCATCTTATTCAGCTAATACAGAAGAGGTTCTTGTGACTGGGTATGAAGAAACAGGAACATACAAGAACAAGGCAGTAGCAATTACTGATCCTTATCTTGATGTTTATGACACTTCTGACGAAGAGACAGCGCAGGTTGTGGGAAGATTATATACTAACACACTTGTGGATGTTGATATGGTCGGAAAGGAATGGACTAAAGTTAGTTCAGGAAACTGCGAAGGTTATGTACAGACACAGTGCTTATGTTTTGGAGAAGAAGCAGAGGCTATAGCAGAACAGATTGGAACAGATAATCTTCTTGCAGGATATACAATAGCAGAGATTGAAGCTATTGAAGCAGAAGAAGAGGCTGAAAGACTTGCAGAAGAAGCAAGACTTGAGGCAGAGGCAGAAGCTGAAAGAGCGGCTGCTGCAGCAGAGGAAGCAAGACGACAGAAGATAATTGCTAATACAATATCAGGAACAGATATAACATATAACCCAACTATGAGCGTATCAGATGATGATATATGGCTTATGGCATGTATCATAGACTGGGAGGCTGCATATCAGCCATATGCAGGAAAGCTCGCTGTTGCAAATGTTATTCTTAACAGAGTGCGAAGCGGACATTATCCGGGGACAGTTTCGGGTGTTGTTTATCAGAGATCACAGTTCTCTGGTGTATCAGATGGCGCTGGTAATCCATCAGACAGATTTGCAGCAAGACTAGCAAATGGTCCAAGAAACACAGAATGCATGCAGGCAGCACTTGAAGCATTATCAGGCGTTAATAATATAGGTGGTTATACATCATTCAGGGCATTATATACTGTAGATGTTAACAACTATTCAGATTTTGTAATAATTGGAGATCATATATTCCATTAAGGGATAAAAAAGGTGGTGTGGTTTTCTTCCGTACAAACTACGCTACATAATAATAAGCATTGAGCGTGGAAGGCTGTTTAAGTTCTCGTTACGCTGTCAACGCACATCCGTGTGCGAGACAGCTCGCGCGTCCGTCCGTGGACGCGCGTACACTTAGGTAGTGACTTTGCTCAATGCTTTTATTATGTGCATAGTTTGCAGTCAGAAAAGCCACACCGCCTTTTTTATTGGCGGACGGAAGGTGAACCAGTCCGGAGAGGTGTAGGAGAGGAAAGCTACTCTGACCTGAATTTGGAGAAGTGTGGAGGAAGGGAGGTTGTGGGGGATGGCGGAGAGCTGACTTTAAACTGAACGCATAATAAAGGTACTGGGCATGTAGAAGGAACGAGTGTACACGCGTCCATGGACGGACGCGTGAGCTGGCACGCACAAGGATGTGCGTTGCCAGCGTTAACGACAGGAGAAGAAACCCCAAACCGCCCAGTGCCTATTATTATGTAGAGAAGTTTAACGGAAGCTATCCGCTATCTCCCACAACCGACCGTCTTACAACTACACAAATTAAACAACGCATTTGACGAAGGACTATAATTGCGATAGAATGAACAAAGTTATTAATTATTCAATGTAGGCGAATTTGCCATACAGACAGGAGGATGTCATGGATTTAAAGGGACGCGACTTTTTAACACTCAAGGATTACACACCTGAGGAGATTTTATATTTGATAGACTTAGCAGCAGAGCTTAAGGATAAGAAGAAAAAGGGCATTGTAGAACAGCCACTTATCGGAAAGAATGTTGCACTTATATTCGAGAAGACAAGTACAAGAACACGTTGCTCATTTGAGGTGGCAGCACATGACCTTGGTATGGGTGTTACATATCTTGACCCTACAGGTTCACAGATTGGAAAGAAGGAGAGCATTGCTGATACAGCAAGAGTTCTCTGTACAATGTTTGAAGGAATCGAATACAGAGGATTCGGTCAGGAGATAGTTGAAGACCTTGCAAAATATTCAAGCGTGCCTGTATGGAACGGACTTACTAACGAATACCATCCAACACAGATGCTCGCAGATATGCTTACAATCAAGGAAAAACTTGGCAGATTAAAGGGCGTTAAGTTTGTATACATGGGTGATGCAAGATACAACATGGGTAATTCACTTATGATTGTCTGCGCTAAGTTAGGACTTCATTATACAGCCTGCACAGCTAAGGAATATTTCCCAGACAAGGAACTTGTTGCACAGTGTGAGGAATGGGCAAAGATAAGCGGTGGTTCTGTAACACTTACAGAAGATGTTAAGGCAGGAACTAAGGACGCAGATGTATTATACACAGATGTATGGGTATCAATGGGCGAGCCTGATGAAGTATGGGCTGAAAGAATCAAGGCACTTCTTCCATATCAGGTTAACAAGGCAGTTATGGACAATGCTTCTAAGGACGCAATATTTATGCACTGTCTTCCTGCATTCCATGACCTTAAGACTAAGATTGGTAAAGAGATTCATGACAAATTCGGTCTTGACGAGATGGAAGTTACTGATGAAGTATTTGAGTCAGAGCAGTCAGTTGTATTCGACGAGGCTGAGAACAGAATGCATACAATAAAGGCTGTGATGGCAGCTACACTTGGAGCTTATAAGTAAATTGGACGTTAGAGTGGCGTGTGTCATGCCGGAAGTCCAAAATCGGGAAGCCGACACGCGGAATTGGACGTTAGAGCAGTGGAAAAACATGTGAAAGTCCAAAATCAGGACGACACAGCATGAAATAGTAATTCACCAGATATTTATTATGGAGGCGTTATGTATTATACAACGAGTGGCGCGTACAGAAAGAGCAAGATGCTCATAGACTATGCCAATATAGCACTCACATTTGCAATAGGAGTGGTATTCATAATTATACTTTTCCTGCGCAGTGGAAGCGGAATATTATTCGCTGTGGAATTCATGCTGGGAGCATTAGTTAACGGACTTACAGCGGCTAAGAATTTCATGAGCGACAGAACAGTGTCAGGTGTTATTCTTACAGTTGTTACGTTAGGACTTCTGCTTATGGCAGTAATAGCATGGCGGGTAATGGTATGAAGACTAAGATTTTAAATGTTTTGAGAAAATCAGATGGATATGTGTCAGGGCAGGCACTGTGCAATATGCTGGGGGTTTCAAGAACGGCTGTCTGGAAGGTGATAAACCAGTTAAAAGAAGAAGGCTATGTTATAGAGGCAGTCCAGAATAAGGGATATCATATAACACAGTATCCTGATATTCTTACATCAAGCGAGATAATGAGTCAGCTTACATGTGTGGATACAGGCAGTACAACCGGGATTATCCGCGAAGTAGTGTATTATGACGAGACAGATTCTACCAACAACGAAGCTAAGAGAGCGGCAGAGAGAGATAATGCAGCAGATGGGACACTCTATATAACAGAGAGTCAGACAGGCGGCCGCGGCAGACGCGGCAGGAATTGGGTATCTCCTGCGGGAAGCGGGATATGGATGTCGCTTCTTTTAAGACCGGATATATCACCAGTCAATGCATCAATGCTTACAATAGTGGCAGCCATGGCTGTTCAGGAGGCAATCCACAAGGTTCTTACAGAGGACGGACATGACGCAGAGTGCCGTATAAAGTGGCCTAACGATATAGTTCTTAATAAGAAGAAGGTATGTGGAATATTAACAGAGATGAGTGCTGAGATGGATTACATACATTATGTGGTTATCGGTATGGGAATTAATGTTAATACGACAGAATTTGATGATTCAATCAAGGCAACAGCTTCTTCACTGTATCTTGAGACTGGCGACCATCTGAAAAGAAGCCGTATAGTAGCTGCATTTTCAGAGAGCTTTGCAAAGTACTATGATACATTTGTTAAGACACAGAATCTGGCTGGGCTTAAAGAAGACTATAATTCAATGCTTGTCAATAAGGGCGGCGACGTCAAGGCAATATATGCTGACAAGGAAATTGTTGGAAAAGCACTTGGAATCAATGATGAGGGCGAGCTTATCATTAAGACAGACGAGGGCGAGAAGATTATCAGAACCGGAGAGGTTTCTGTGAGAGGATTATATGGATATGTTTGATGAAAATGTAGTTTTATGTGTATCTAATTCTTATGAGAAGAAATACTATTTTAACCCTGATTTCGATAAGCTTCCGGATGATGTAAAGAACGAGTTAAAGATTATGTGTGTTCTTTTCACAGAGGAAGTAGGCGGAATACTTGATATGGAATTCGATGAGGAGGGCAATCTTTTGTTCAAATCATCAGCAGACGAGGGCGATTTACTGTATGACGAGATAGCATGCGGTATGCTCGTCAAGAAGTATCAGTATGAGAAGAGAGAGCTTCTTGAATCACTTGAGATGTTCTTCAAGGTATTCTTCTTAGGCATGGAGTAATTATGAGAATTGGAAATGTTGAGATAAAGAACAATATTGCATTGGCACCGATGGCAGGAGTAACAGACCTGCCATTTCGACTTTTATGCAAGGAGCAGGGCTGTGGGCTTATGTGTACAGAGATGGTCAGTGCCAAAGCAGTGCTGTATAACAATAAGAATACAGAAGACCTGATGAAGACGGTGCCGGGGGAGCGTCCGCTTGCATTGCAGCTTTTCGGTTCAGACCCTGATATCATGGCAGATATAGCGAAGAGACTTTCTGAAAGAGAGTTTGATATAATTGATGTCAATATGGGATGTCCTGTTCCAAAGGTAGTCAATAATGGCGAAGGTTCGGCACTTATGAAGGACCCTGTGCTTGTCGGAAGAATAGTCGAGAAGATGGCTGATGCACTTGATAAGCCACTTACAATCAAGATAAGGGCAGGATTTGATGAGAATAGTATAAATGCGCCTGAGATAGCACATGTTATTGAGGAGTCAGGCGGGGCTGCCGTTGCAGTCCATGCAAGAACAAGGCAGCAGTATTATTCAGGACATGCAGACTGGGATATAATAAGACAGGTCAAAGAAGCAGTATCGATTCCAGTTATTGGTAATGGCGATATTAAAAGCGGCGAAGATGCTGTTAATATGATGAAGCAGACAGGCTGTGACGGAATAATGATTGGAAGGGCAGCAAGAGGAAATCCATGGATATTCAGACAGGTTTCTGAATATATGAATAATGGTACAATAATTGAACCACCATCCGTTGAAGAAATATGCCAGATGATTAAGAGACATGCCAAAGGATTGTGTGAGATAAAAGGCGAGTTTACAGGAATCCGCGAGATGAGAAAACATTTTGCATGGTATACAGCAGGAATCAAGCATGCAGCAGCATTAAGAAATGAAGCTAACCAGGTTACTAATCTGGAGCAGTTTGATGGGCTTGTAGACAGGATACTGGAAGGGCTGCATTGACAGACAGGAACTGATAGTTTATAATATTGTGACGCTTGTGGGGTTTTATTCTCTAGTAGAGCAGAAGCATATTAGTGTAGCATATATATAGAAAGGTGATAAGAACATGGCAGAGAAACAGTTTCTTACTAAAAAGGGGTATGACGAAAGAGTAGCAAGACTTGAGGAGCTTAAGGTTGTCAGAAGAAAGGAAGTTGCCCAGAAGTTAAAGGAAGCAAGAGAGCAGGGCGATTTATCAGAGAACGCTGAGTACGATGCAGCTAAGGACGAGCAGAGAGATATCGAAACAGAAATTGCAGAACTTGAAGCAATTCTTGCTAACTGTGAGGTTATTCAGGATAACGATAAGAATAAAGATGTAGTTAAGATGGAGAGCGTTGTTGTACTTCACGATGTAGAATTCGATGAGGATATCGAGTACACAATCGTTGGTTCATCAGAGGCAGACAGCCTTAATAACAAGATTTCTAATGAGTCACCACTTGGTGCAGCTCTTATTGGAAAGAAGAAGGGTGACACTGTTAAGGTAGAAGCACCTGTTGGAGAGATTGAATATACAGTTGTATCTGTAAAGAACGACTAATCTTTGGCAGAAGACTAATAAAGATATATTTCAGTAACATATAGAAAAGGAGATACTCATTCATGGGAGATAATAAATCTGCACAGCAGCCTGACGTTAACGAGCAGATTAAGGTTCGTATGGAAAAGTTAAAGAACCTTCAGGACGCAGGTAAGGATCCATTTCAGATAACAAAGTATGATGTAACACATCACACAGATGAAATCAGAGCCATCTATGAAGCACATGAGAAGGAACTTCTCGGTGACAGACCAGCAGTTAATACTGAAGGTTTAGATGAGCAGCAGGCAAGAGAAGTGGTTAATGCCGATTACAATGAGAGAAGAGCCATTATGGATGCTTCTCCAATCAATGTAAGCTTTGCCGGACGTATGATGTTCAAGAGAGTAATGGGAAAGGCATCTTTCTGTAACATTGCTGATCTTAAGGGCAGAATGCAGGCATATATTTCAAGAGATGCGATTGGCGAAGAAGCATATGCAGACTTCAAGAAGTCTGATATCGGTGATATCTTTGGTATCAAGGGATTCATTTTCAGAACTAAGACAGGAGAGATTTCAGTTCACGCTGAGGAGATTACTCTTCTTTCTAAGAGTTTACAGGTACTTCCAGAGAAGTTCCACGGAATCACAGATACTGATATGAGATACCGTCAGAGATATGTTGATTTAATAATGAATCCTGAGGTTAAGGAAACATTTGTAAAGAGATCAAAGATTATCAAGGAAATCAGAAAGTTCCTTGATGGCAGAGACTTCATGGAAGTTGAGACACCAACACTTGTATCTAATGCTGGTGGTGCTGCTGCAAGACCATTTGAGACTCATTACAACGCACTTGACGAGGACGTTAAGCTTCGTATTTCATTAGAGCTTTATCTTAAGAGACTTATCGTTGGTGGTCTTGAGAGAGTTTACGAAATCGGACGAGTATACCGTAACGAGGGTGTTGATACAAGACACAATCCTGAGTTCACACTTATGGAGCTTTATCAGGCATACACAGATTACGAGGGTATGATGGAACTTACGGAGAGCATGTTCAGACACCTTGCCGAGACTGTATGCGGTACAACTAAGATTACTTACAACGGCACAGAGATTGACCTTGGAAAGCCATTCAGAAGACTTACTATGAATGACGCAATTAAGGAATACGCCGGTGTTGATTTTGATACAATTAAGACTGACGAAGAAGCTAAGGCTCTTGCTAAGGAGAGAGGAATTGAGTTCGAGGAGCGTCATACTAAGGGCGACATCATCAATCTCTTCTTTGAGGAGTACTGCGAGGAGAATTTAATCCAGCCTACATTCATTATGGATCATCCTCTTGCAATATCTCCACTTACTAAGAAGAAGCCATCTGATCCAGAGAAGGTTGAGCGTTTCGAGCTTTTCATTAACACATGGGAAATGTGTAATGCATACTCAGAGCTTAACGACCCAATCGACCAGAGAGAGCGTTTCGCACAGCAGGATAAGAACGCAGAAAACGGCGACGAGGAAGCACAGCACACAGATGAGGACTTCCTTAACGCACTTGCAGTAGGTATGCCACCAACAGGCGGTATCGGTTACGGTATTGACAGACTTGTTATGCTGCTTACAGATTCACCTGCAATTAGAGATGTGTTGTTGTTCCCGACAATGAAGAGCTTGGATAAATAAACCTAGTGTTTATGCGGGGTTGAGGCATTTGAGTACGTCAAAGGACGCATTAAAAGACGCATTTTGACATAGTCATTTACATCAGTATGAAAGAGTACACAATCTGAAAAGAAAAAGATTCAATCAAATATGAACTACTAAGAGGACATTTTCTAAAGAAATTTAGAAGATGTCCTCTTTTTTGCGTTATGGAGAAATTACGTCATTTGTTATGAAGTCAAAGTGAAAGGAGCACAGCAATGAATGAATCAAAGAAGAAAGATAGATATGAGGATGCAAAAAAGTTTGTAAGATATTCAGATGGTGCAAAAATGTACAGTATGGGAATGACAAAATTTCAAGAAGTGGCTAAGGATGCCAAGGCTTGTTATAAGATTGGTCAGCTTGTACTTGTTAATACAGAAATATTGGATAAGTATCTTGAAACTTTTCATATTACAGATTCTGAGTTTTATAAGTAGGTGATGTTATGGTAAATACATTGAGTGGTTCAGTTTGTGCCTATAGAAAAGAAACTGTAAAACCAAGATTTATTCGTATTGATGAGGTAATGGCTTTATTAGATGTAACACAAGATGAGGCAATGGATATAGCGTTGGCTGCTGGAGCAAGATATCAGCTTGCAAAGATTATATTAGTACATAAGGAAAGGTTGATGAAATTTATGAAACATTCTGCAAGAGTTCCTAGTTCAAATAAAATTGTGGAAAAGAAGTTTGTGAGAATCGGAGAGGGTTCAATGACTTACAGCATAGGACATACAATGGCTACCTACTGCAAATATTTTCTTTCGTGTGTATTCGAGGCAGTAACAATGGCACTTGCAATTGTGGTATGTAATGCATTTATCAATGCAGGACTTCCGGCATTTACAGGAAGTTACGCTGACTGGGCACAGACGCTTATTTATTTGTGTGAAATGACATTTACGATAGCAATGACTGTTGGAAGTGTGAAGGGTGCACAGACACTTACAAGCAAGGCATTTGGATTATAGAAGGAGGCAGAAATGGATAATGAAAAGAAACAGGTTACTTATAATTCAAGCATAACCGGAGAAACGCAGGTGACATTTGATATCCAGCAGTATATGAATAACAGGGCAATGTTTATCGGTCTTATGTGTAATGAAGATGGATATGAGGAGCCTTTTGGGGATGTGACTGTGAATTTGTCGGTTGCAGCACCAAATTACTGCGGATATCTGAATGTGAATGACATGCCGGATATTGAAAAGTTTATTACAGACAATGACATTGGAGAGTTTACAGGATTCACGCAAAGGAGCGGTTTCTGTGAATATCCGCTTTATCTGTTCAATGTAGATAAGCTTAGAGAACTGTGTCCGGATGGAATGGATAAGTATGAGGCAAATATCGGAATGACAAGAAAGCCAGAGATAAAGGATTTATCAAGATAGGAGGCAGGGACAATGGTAATCGAAGTAAACAAGGATATTGACCGCTATCAGGAATCGGTTGCAATGGGACTTACTGCAAGGCAGCTTATATTTTCCATTGCAAGCGTAGTGGTTGGTGGCGGTATCGTCCTTCTTCTTTACAAGTATATCGGTCTTACGGGTTCTGCTTATGTGGCAATTCCCTGTGTGGCACCGATTGCACTTGGTGGTTTCTATTCCTTTAATGGGATGAATTTCTACGAGTATATGGGAAAGAAACTGCATTTTATGTTTGGCAACAGGGCGCTTACCTATGTATCAACAGAAGGAGAGCCTGCAATAAAGCAGTTAGAAGCAGAACAGAATGAACAGGTAAAGAAGAAAGGCAGAAAGGCTGAACCGGAGACTGTAACAGCTGATTCAGCTGTAAAGAAGCAGGAGGAGTTTGAAGCAATGAAGAAAAAGACGAGAAACATGCTGCTTGGACTTGTCGCAGTCATTGTGGCGGCAGCAGCTGGTATTGCAGCATATAAGGCAATGCATTAGAAATAAATAGTATCTGACCGCAAGGTCGGGAACACAGCCCGCAGGGTGAAGTTCCCGGCGGGCTTTCATTATAAGAAAGCGAGGTTAGAGACATGGGTTTATTTACAGACGGATTTAAGTTACTGAAAAAGGCGAGTGAGCCTTTGTATAAGACACCTAAATCCATTCAGGAAACCATAGAGATTATGGCGGTGGCTGAAAACGGCATTTTTGAAGTAAGCAAAAATAAGTATTCCAAATGCTACCGCTTTCAGGACATCAATTACACGACAGCAACCGAGGATGAGCAGATCGGTATTTTCGAGAGATACTGCAAGTTCTTAAATTCGCTGGACTGTAATTATAAGATTACGATCAACAATAAGAACAAAAACATGGATGAACTCCGTGACAAGGTTCTGATTGCTGAGAAAAATGATGGTTTCAATAATTACAGAAGAATTTACAATGACATCATTGAAGAGAAGATTATTGAGGGCAGACAGGGGATTGAGCAGGAGAGATACCTGACGATCACGATTGAGAGAAAGAACTTTGAGGAGGCGAAGGCACAGTTTGCAACCCTTGAGGCAACGATACACAAGGCTTTCATTGAGCTTGGTGCGGAGATTGTGCCTCTTAATGGAAATGAGAGGCTGAAAGTGCTTTATGACTATTATCATCTTGGAGATGAGGGCAGCTTTGATTTTGATATCAAAAAGGCAAAGAAGGTCGGGGCAGATTTTAGAAATGATCTGTGCAATGGGATGGTGAAATATTTCCCAGACCATTTTGAGGATGAGAGTAAATTCTGC
>OLQY01000513.1_pt1 | contig 45321 bp, 48 predicted proteins | sample 1672851 | NCBI WGS metagenome assembly OLQY01 (sample SAMEA3136730, study PRJEB25190) | human gut metagenome | reverse complement strand
ATGAATGAAAAACGGGAGATACACAGATATTTGTGCTATCTCCCATGTTGTTTTTTGTGTCATATCAAGGCTCATTCAATCGTGGTAAAATGAGTGTTTTTCTATACTTTAAAATACTTGAATGTATAGTATTTATGCGGATAATTGAAAATTAGATATAAAATTTCTTTAACATAATAACTTTATAAAAAGTGATATTAGAATTCTGATGCAAGCATCAGTTTTCTTTTCTAAAATTTTTAGCACTTAACTCTTTACAGTGCTAAAAATTGTGCTATAATACACTTAGCACAGATAGATATAGAGTGCTAAAAGGAGGGTTGCTCTATGGTAAACTTTGAACAAATGTCAGAACGTCTGCAAAAGATTTTAATGGAATCGGTAAACCTGGCAAAATCATATCAACATGCCAGTGTCGATACGATTGATGTATTGGAAGCCATCTTTAAAGATGATGTGTTGGATGGCTTATATGATCGACTGCAGGTGGATAAAAATAAAGCATTACAAATTATTGCGCAGGAAAACAGTCGGATTGCGAAATCCTCAACCGCTAATTTAAACTTCTCCAATGAAGTACAACAGTCGATGGAAAAGGCCAGTCAATGGGCTGCACAACATGATGAAACGTATTTAAGTGTTGCCAGTCTTTGGATTGCCCTGATGTTTAATCGTTCCTATGTTTCAAAACAATTAGTCAAAGCATTTGGCTTAAAGGAAGAACAAGCCAAGGAAGCAGAATTGGAAAGAAGAAACGGTAAGAAATTCGATACACCGAATTCGGAAGAAAATGTAGAAGCTTTAAAGAAATATGGTCGAGATCTGGTACAGGATGTCAAGGATGGAAAGATTGATCCAATCATTGGACGTGATGATGAAATTCGTCGTGTGATGCAGATCTTATCACGTAAAACAAAGAACAATCCGGTTTTGATTGGTGAACCAGGTGTTGGTAAGACCGCTGTTGTAGAGGGTATTGCCTGGCGTATCATGAAAAAGGATGTGCCGGAATCGTTGAAAGAAAAACGATTGATCGAGTTGGATATGGGATCGTTGATTGCCGGTGCCAAATATCGTGGTGAATTTGAAGAGCGTTTAAAGGCAATTTTGGACGAGGTCAAAAAATCAAACGGACAGATCATCCTATTTATTGATGAGATTCATAATCTGGTTGGTGCCGGTAAAACGGAAGGCAGCATGGATGCCGCTAACTTGTTGAAGCCTATGTTGGCGCGTGGGGAGTTACATTGTATCGGTGCCACTACGTTTAATGAATATCGTAAATACATTGAAAAAGATGCGGCTTTGGAAAGACGTTTTCAAAGGGTCAATGTACAGGAACCAAGCGTTGAAGATACTATCAGTATCTTGCGTGGTTTAAAGGATCGCTTTGAATCGTATCATGGTGTTCGAATCCTGGATGAAAGCTTGATTGCGGCTGCGACGTTATCCGATCGATATATTACGGATCGTTTCCTGCCGGATAAAGCTATTGATTTAGTGGATGAAGCTTGTGCAACCTTAAAAGTGGAGATGGAAAGCATGCCGCAGGAATTGGATGAGCTGCAGCGGGAGATCTTACAGTTGCAGATTGAAAAGACATCATTAGCCAAAGAAGAAGATAAAAAGGCAATCGAACGTCGTCAGGAAATCGAAGAAAAGTTAGGTAAGCTGCAAAGTAAGCGAGATGAAATGTATACACGCTGGGAAGATGAAAAAGCGGTATTGGCCCATGCCAAAGAAGACAAACAAGCACTAGAGAAAGCTCGATTAGATTTAGAACAGGCACAAAATGACGCTCGTTATGAAGAAGCCGCTCGTTTGCAGTATTCAGTAATTCCGGAACTGGAAGCACGTATCAAAAAACAACAGGCTCTGCAAAAAGAGGATGCTTTGATTCAGGAAACTGTGGATGAAGAAATGATTGCCAAAGTTGTTTCTAAATGGACAGGTGTAGAAGTAACTCGTTTGGTTGAAAGTGAACGAGAAAAGTTGTTGCACTTAAAAGATAACCTTGAAAAACGTGTCGTAGGTCAGGATCAGGCTTTGGAGCTTGTAACGGATGCAATCTTACGTAGTAAAGCGCAGATTCAGGATGAAAACAGACCCATCGGTTCTTTTATGTTCTTGGGGCCAACCGGTGTTGGTAAAACGGAAGTTGCCAAAGCTTTGGCTCAACAGCTTTTTGATGATGAAAGACACATCGTTCGTATTGATATGTCTGAATACATGGAAAAGCACAGTGTGGCTCGTTTGATCGGTGCTCCTCCGGGATATGTTGGGTATGATGAAGGTGGCCAGCTGACCGAAGCGGTACGAAGAAATCCATACAGCATCGTCTTGTTTGATGAAATTGAAAAAGCGCATCCAGATGTCTTTAACGTCTTATTACAGATCCTGGATGATGGACGAATTACGGATTCCAAAGGTGTGACCGTAGATTTCAAGAATACGATCATTATCCTCACCAGCAACTTAGGTTCACAATATGCCTTTGAAGCGAATAATCATGATAAATATATGGAAGAAGTTAAACGTCACTTTAAACCGGAATTTATCAACCGTATCGATGAGATCATTGTCTTTAATGCCTTAGATGACAGTGCCTTTATCAAGATCGCCCATAAATTTATGGATCAACTAAAAGAGCGTTTGGAAAAGAGAGATATTCATCTTCACGTCAAGAATGCGGTTTATGTTCAGATTGCCAAGATGGGTGTCGATCCGGTTTATGGGGCAAGACCTATGAAACGATATATCCAACGTCAGATTGAAACCAACATTGCGAAAAAGATCATTGAAGTCGGTGCTTTTAAAGAATCGGATTTAACGGTTGACTATGTGGATGGTGCTTACACATTTGACATTCAGGAAAGACAAACAGTCTAAAAAAGAACAGTCAGGAAAAGATATCCTGGCTGTTTTTTTGTAAAGAGAGATTCTGTATAGTGATACTGTCTATACCATTGTATGAAAATAATGTATTATAAAGATAGAAGGAAAGATCTCGTGTCCCAGGGTAAATAGTATGAAAAAATTGAGTATTTGTGCATTGTTTTTGTTGGCGTGTTTAGGTTGTCAGAATAAGGAAGTCAGTATGGTACGTATGGATGTAAATACAGTTGATGCATCTATGTTTGATGATACCGGATTCTATATGATCAATTCATCCAAAGAACAAATGATTGTCATGAATCACATGCATGTTGATCCAAAAACTGTGAAGGCTGAGCAGAATGGAAATACGATCACGATTCATTTTCAAAAACAAGCTTCCGTACAGGAAGATGTATTGATTTTCAGCCTGGATACTTCCAACTTGGAGGATCCAACAATTCGCATCATGGATGAAAAGGGAAGAGAATACGCATTTGAAACGGTATTTGTCGGCATGTAGAAAGAAATTTGGAGTATAATAAGTACAGGAGCGTGACAATATGGATTTAAAAGAGAGAATCGAACAGGCAAAGAACATTGTGTTTTTTGGTGGCGCCGGTGTCAGTACGGAGAGTGGTATTCCTGATTTTCGAAGTGATAATGGCTTATATAAAAAGAAATATCGATACTCGGCAGAACGTATGGTATCGCATAGCTTCTTTATGCAGAATCCCAAGGAGTTTTATGAGTTTTACTTTAATCAGATGATTTATCCGGATGCCAAACCGAACAAGGCACATTTGGCACTGGCACATCTTGAAAAAATAGGCAAGTGCAAAGCTGTCATTACGCAAAATATTGATGGTTTGCATCAAATGGCTGGTTCAAAACGTGTTTTTGAGCTGCATGGAAGTGTTCATAAGAATACATGTATGCACTGCCATGCGCATTATGATCTGCATCAAACAATTGAAGCACGAGATGAAAATGGCATTCCACGCTGTCCAAAGTGTGGCGGTATCATTAAACCCGATGTTGTCTTATATGAAGAAGGTTTGGATCAAAATGTGTTATATGGTGCCATTCAGGCCATTGAGCAAGCAGATATGTTGATTGTGGGAGGAACAAGTCTTGTGGTCTATCCGGCCGCTGGTTTGCTGGATTATTTTCATGGGAAGGATCTTGTATTGATCAATAAGTCCAGTACCGATAGAGATGGTATGGCTGATCTTGTGATTCATGATGCCATAGGAGAAGTTCTCTCAAAGGCTGTTTTCTAAAGATTGAAAAGATTATGAATTTAGACACACGTTTACTTCAGGGACCGGTCACACGGTCCTTGATTCTGTTTGCCCTTCCCATGATCTTAGGCAATATGCTTCAGCAACTTTACAATGTGGCAGATACTTTGATTGTCGGTAAATGCATTGGTGCGGATGCTTTGGCAGCTGTAGGCTCTGCTTTTACTCTAATGACATTTTTGAATTCCATCATTCTTGGTTTATGTATGGGAAGCGGCGTATTATTTTCGATGTTGTATGGTGCTAAAGACTTTGATCGTATGAAAATTGCCTTTTTTCTTTCCTTTGCGGGCATTGGTATTTTAAGCCTGCTTTTGGAAATAGGCTGTACTGTAGGAATGGATCCCATTTTACGATTTATGAATATTCCACCGGAAATTTATGCTTCTACGAAAGCATATTTGTTTTACATCTTTTTAGGTATTTTCTTTACGTTTTTATATAACTATTTTGCCTCGGTACTTCGCGCCTTATCAGATTCGAAAACACCTTTGTATTTTTTAGGGGTTGCCGCTGTGACAAATATTGTATTAGATTTATATTTTATCTTAGGCTTGCACATGTCTGTGGATGGCGCTGCCATTGCGACACTTATATCACAGGCTTTTAGTGGATTGGGAATACTGATTTATGTCTTTATCAAACAAAGAAGCATTTTACCTTCTAGAAAACATATGCATTATGATGAAGACATCTGTCGGCGAATTACCAGTTATTCTTTATTGACATGTATTCAACAAAGTGTCATGAACTTTGGTATCCTGTTGATACAGGGGCTAGTCAACACCTTTGGCGTTGTAACGATGTCCGCTTTTGCGGCAGCCGTAAAGATCGATTCCTTTGCCTATATGCCGGTACAGGATTTTGGGAATGCGTTTTCAACTTATATTGCCCAAAACAAAGGAGCCGGTCTGATCGATCGAATGCAAAAAGGACTGCGCAGTGCGATTGGTATCGCGTTTTTATTCTGTGTTTTCATTTCAGTTCTGGTATTTGTCTTTGCGCCCCAATTGATGAGTTTATTTATTGATTCTCAACAAACCCAGATTATTAGCGAGGGTGTCACATATCTGCATGTAGAAGGGGCTTGTTACGTGGGAATCGGTTGTTTGTTTTTGTTGTATGGATACTACAGAGGTATCGGAAAAGCCGGTATATCTGTAGTTTTGACCGTAATCTCTTTAGGAACCCGTGTTGTTTTATCCTATATGCTTGCTTCAACGTTTGGAACACTGGCCATTTGGTGGTCGATCCCGATTGGATGGTTTTTGGCAGATGCGGTTGGTCTGGCTTATGGAAAGTGGAAAGAGAAAGCGCTTTAGTGGGTATGGTGCCCCACTTTCCTGGAAAAAAGCGTGGGATTTAACACTTTCTTAACGGAAATTCATTGAACTTAGAAACATAGCAGATTAGTCCGTTTTGACCTAAACTGTCTGTTTTCTCTTCAAGTAATATATAATTATTATGAAATAGAGTTAGAGGATTCACTATGAAGCTGAAGAGGATAAGAGATTTAAGAGAAGACAACGATCTGACGCAAGCCGAAATCGCTAAGTATCTTAACGTCACGCAAAGAACCTACTCTAGGTATGAAAATGATGACCGCGCGATTCCCCTGGAACAGCTTGTAAAACTGGCAGATTACTACAATACCAGTGTTGACTATCTTTTAAATCGAACGGACAAAAAAGAGCCATATTAAAAAGTACAAGTTTTTGCTTGTACCTTTTGGCTTTATACTTTTTCAAACCATCCTTGTTTCAAACAGATATTATAAATTCCATCATCGATATTGGCATCTGTGACAAAAGATGCCTTTTCTTTTAGTTCATCTACAGCATTTCCCATGGCAACGCTGGTCCATTGTGAGTCAAACATCACTAAATCGTTGGTATCATCTCCAAATACAACGACATCTTTTAAATCTCCGTGGATTTGTTTCATCATATCCAGAATACCTTGATGTTTGGCATCGTATTGGAAGATATAATATTCCGGAACAAAGCGTAAATGCCCGATCGTATCGAGTAATGTGACTTGTTTTTCCTGTTCAGGATTAACAGACATATAAATTTTATAAATGACTTTTAGGGCATCGTAGTCTAAATCTGGATCGATAAAATAACGGGTCGGCTCCTGTCGGGGACCTACTTGTTGGCGAAATAAATCATTTTTGGCATAAACATCGATTGAATCGTTTAGCTGTAATAATAAGCCGATTCCTAATGCATCGGCTTCCTTGATCAAAGCTTTTGCCTTTTCTAGATCAAGAGGGATATTTCGCACGAGAACGTCGTTGATGACAAGACCTCCACCGCCACAGCATACCATGTTGTGCAGACCGACTTCTTTCATGAAGTTGATGCATTTATAATGCGCTCTTCCGGTTGCGATAGCAACAAAATGACCGGCTTCTTGTAACAGATTCAACGCTTTTTGCGCACTGGGAACGATTTTATTTGTCTTTCGATCAGTGAGTGTTCCATCAATATCAAAGAAAAAATACTTTTTAGGCATAGAATTCCTCCTTTTGTTCTATCATAGCATAAACCTCTGCTTTAGATGTACTTAACTATGTTTCTAAAAAGGATGTGTATTGTTTAACTTACTTACATTTTTTCATCAAAAAAAGAAGCCGCAGCTTCTTTTAGATTTCATGAATGTAAATATTATTGACACGATCCGGTCCGACAGAAACCATCGACATACGAACACCGGTAAACTCTTCGATAAAGCGAATATATGCTTTACAATTTTCCGGTAGTTCATCGAAGCTTTCCATTTTGGAAATATCCTCTTTCCATCCATCAAATTCTTTATAGATTGGTTTTGCCTTTGCGACCATGGCCTGATCGCTTGGTATATAATCATAGACCTTACCATCGATTTCATAACCGGTGCATACATACAGCTTGTCTAATCCGCTTAATACATCGATCTTTGTCAAGACGATATCTGTTAAACCATTCATCATTGTCGCATGTTTTACAACAAGAAGATCTAACCAGCCACATCTTCTCGGACGGCCGGTCGTAGCGCCATATTCAAAACCTTTTTCACGAATCCATTGTCCTGTTTCATCGTTTAGTTCCGTTACAAACGGTCCTTCTCCAACACGTGTAGAATACGCTTTGACAACACCAACGACCGTTTGGATGCGGTTTGGTGCTACACAAGCGCCCGTCGTAACACCGGCACTGGTTGGGGAAGAAGATGTTACATAAGGATACGTACCATAGTTAATATCCAACATGGCTGCCTGTGCCCCTTCAAACAATACGATCTTATCTTCATCCAATGCTTCATTCACAATATGTGTGGTTTCTTTGATCATCGGTACGATTTGATCGTAAATGGCTTCAAAATCTTTAACCATTTGATCATAGTCCATGGCTTTTCCATCATAGACTTTAGTGAACAATTTATTTTTAAAGTCCAGACATTCTTTCAAACGAACTTTAAAGCTTTCAAAATCAATGAATTCATGAAAACGGATACCACGTCTGGCATACTTGTCAGCGTAACAAGGACCAATTCCTTTTTTTGTGGTTCCGATCTTATGACTGGCGCTTTGTTCTTCCAGTTCATCCTGATAACAGTGATATGGCATCAACATTTGAGCACGATCACTGATAATGATATGATCACAAGTCAAACCGCCTTGTTTTAAGGTTTCCATCTCTTTTAATAATACAAAGGGATTACATACAACACCCGGTCCGATGACACAAAGTGCATTTGGATTTAAAACACCGCTTGGCAACAGGTGAAGCACATGTTTTTTTCCTTGCACGATGACCGTATGACCGGCATTGTCGCCTCCTTGAAAACGAACGATCATGTCTGCTTTCTGGGCTAATACATCAACAATTTTTCCTTTTCCCTCATCGCCCCATTGAGTTCCAACGATTACCTGGCTTGGCATAGGTTAAAGCCTCCTTAAACAATACAGAAAAATTATATCAAAACTGATGATATAGTCAAATTCACTTTCATTTGAAAGTGGTCTAAACATTATAATTTTTCGATTTTTATGCAAAAATAAATACTATTTTACACAAATAATGTATAATGTTTACAGTAAAAATGATTAGACAGGTGGTGATAAGGAATGAAAGAAAGATTATCAAAAAGAGAATTAGATATTATGGAGGTTTTGTGGGATGCCAATGAGCCATTATCCGCAAATGATATTTTGAATCTGATACCTGATATTACCATGAATACGATTCAACCAAACTTGAAGAAATTGATGAAGAAGGGATTTATCGAAGTCAGTGGAGTGGGTTATACAAAAAACTCAATCACCCGACAGTTTGTTCCTTTGGTTTCTCAGTCAAAATATATTTCTAAATACTTAAATCAAAGTGCGTTAAAGGACTTTGCGATGATGTTTGTAGAGTCCAGCTCGTCTAAAGAAGAACTACAGGAGCTTCGTGATTTGATCAACGAAAAACGTAAAGAATTAGATCAATAAAGAAGATGCGGCGCATCTTCTTTTAATATAGGCAATAAATATAATGATAGAAAATTCGTTTCCAGAACGGCAGCTTTGATAGAATTGCATCCTGACAACATTTTTCCAGACGTTTTAGGTCTTTACGCTCTACGATATAAGGTGAATAATAAATCAACTGCGCTTTTTGTTGAAGAAGACAAATTGTATCAAGGCTCAAAGCAGGCACAGTATGGAGGATCACATCTATATTTTTTTCGTCCAGAAGATCGATGTCCTTTAGACTTGGATAGATACTGAAAAGATGAAGAATATGATCCATATATTCCTTTGTCGAGAAGGCTTCTTTCTTACGTTTTTTATAGAAGTAATGGATCAACAAGAGTATCACTGTGATGCTGATACCGCCCACAAACAAAAGGATAAAAACACGATCAGAAATTCTGAATACTGAAGAAAAGCCATAGTTGAGATTTCGGTTATTTTGCAAGCTGGAAAAATCAGATCTATCTTGTGCTATGAGCTGTTGAAGCGTTTCTTCATCTAGACCGGGATATTCTACATGAATTTCTTGATGAGCATCGGGTGTCATATCAATGGGAATCCATCCGTAGCGTGGGAAATAAAGTTCGATCCATGCGTGAGAATGATTTTCCGGAACTTCTGCCATAAAGGAGCCTTGTTCATACGTAAAGTCCTGCGGATAGATTACATACCCAGTTACATAGCGGCTGGAAATACCGTACATGCGATATATAAGAGCCGCAACAGATGCGTAATGGACACAATACCCTTTTCTGGTGGAAAACAAAAATGATTCTACGGCATCTTCCTGTGAGGACATATAACCAGGAGTTCGCGTATATTCTGTGTAGTTTTCTAAAAGTTTTACAATAAAAGCTGTAATTTCATTCAAATCTGTTTTTGGATTGTCTTCTTCTACCAGCTTGGCCAGCCTCGGTAAAGCATCCATATCAACACTATGATAGAGACGTTGTGCCGCACTTTGATCGTATTGTATGAATTGCTCCAAATCTTCTTCCAGATCCAATGAATCTAAGTTTTGTACATGATTCAATCCCGGATAAAAGGAATAAGTCGTACTCTGGTTTTGATTCCATTGTGTGAGTAGATCATAAGGGGTTAGTGTCGTATCCCATTCAGTTTTTTGTTCCGGCAGGATCGTTATCATTTGTGGCTCCATATCGAGTTGATCGGTCAATGTATTTCGAATTCTTGCCTGATAGTTACGATACTGATAGGGAGATAAATAGGATGAATATAAGTCTCCAACTTCATCGATCTGGCGTGCCGCATCATCCTGACTCCATTGATTCTCTTCGTATAAAAAGCCGGTAAAGTTTTTTAAATAAATGTTGGATTCAGGTTTTGTTTCCATCTGTGCGGTAAATACGATTTCATCACTGGCATAGTTGTTGCCTAAAGATACCATACCGGAAGAAAGTATGCGATCATCTCCGTTTTGATCTTGGAAGGTTTCATGAAGAAAGTGCTCCAGACGATTTGCCTGATCGGATAAAGGTTTTTGTAGGTAATTCGACGTGAATAGACCAACAGGAAAGATCAAGATACAAAGCACAAGCAAAGAGAGTATATTTTGTTTAGATGGATACTTTCTAACCAAAAGAAGAAATGTAAAAATGAAGAAAGACAAAAGCATCAAGAAAGAGATATTTACACCTGTTACGGTTAAAAATCCCATCAGTATGCAGATCATGATGAAAAGAAACACCGGTTGATACAGCACAAACATAAAGGTAAAGATCCATAATAGAAGCAATAGGGATACTACAGATACAAAATAAGGAATATCGACAGGAACCTGCGTGGAATATAAAATGGTGTGAATATCATCGATAAGATGGTCTTTCATAATAAGTGCAAAGCACAAAATGAGAAGATGACTGCCTGCCAATAAGATCCAGTGATAGGGCATCCAAAACCAGTGGATTAAAAAATATAGAATTCCCACCACAAATAAAACAACATATAGCCGGTTTGCCACAATGATTAAAGAAAATTGGGAAAGAAATAGACAGAAAAAAGAAATAGCCATTATAAACAGCACTGCATCAAACAGTGTCAAATGTTTTGTATCTGTATGAATGGAAAAGGACGGTGCTGTTTTTTTCATACACTTTGTTCTCCTGTCAGAATATTAATTGAGTATTATTGGCATCCAAACATTGTTGATCATGGATCAGTACATCATAAATAGGATCAAGTTCTTCAACAGGTAAAGCTTGTTTTGTCAAAAAGGAGACAAACATCATATCTAAATCTTCTTTTGACATCAGGAAAAAGCGATAAAGCTCTGTCTTTTCTATATAACATGTGATATGTACTTGTTGTTGAAGAAAGCCAAGGATGACAGAATAGAAAAACTGTAGGGCCTGGCAAGAAAATTCATTATCAAAAACAGCTTTTATGACAAGTGAGTGCCCTTGTTCTTTTTCATATTCTTTCACATAAAATTTTTGAAGACGCGCACTTTGTTTCCAGTGAATGTGTTTTAAAGAATCTTGTTTTTGATATTCACGGATATCTTTGATCTCCATTGAAAGCTCGTTTCCTGTAAAAACAGGGCTTTTTTTCTCGGTTTGTAGAGCGGTTGATCCATGTAAGCTTATCGGATATAAGATGGGAAAGGCATCCGGCAAAACGACAATGGCACATGTCGTATTTTTAAAATGTAGCTTTCTGTGAAATAATCGAGTCCAGTCATAAATAAAAGCCGATAAAAGTGTAAATTCATAAATTCCACAGTCATGACCGACAAAAACAGGCTTGGTGGAAATCGTATCATCAATATATTTTTTTACTGTTTTTTTCTGATTGTATTGGACTTGTACATGATAGCGGATAAGTCCGGGTTTAAAAAAAGAGGAAATCTGAATAGAAAAAGGAAACGAAATTTCTTCTTCTTTTGAAATAGTTAAAGTTTTCTCAACCTTTATCATTGCGTTTTTCTTACATATCCAGGTCGTGCCATACAGAAAACAAGCAGTGATGATCATGGCCAATACAAAGCCGGTCAAAAGGGTACTTGAAAAAAGACCGGCGATATAAAGTAAGATCATACAACAAAGCAGATAGAATATTTTATACATAGACTTATCCTTTAACTGATTTCAATACGTTCTCAATGAGATCTTCTTTTTCCAAATGTTGCGCTTTGGCTTTAGTAGAAAGCTGGATTCTGTGACGTACCACAAAAGAAAATTGTTTTTGTACATCTTGAGGAATGACATAATCTCGCTGTTTCAGCCATGCGGTTGCCTTCGCAAGCTTGACTAACGCAATCGTAGCACGAGGACTGGCTCCTGTTTGGAACATCGCTTCTGTACGAGTCTTTCGTACCAGATCCACGATGTATCGATAGATCACATCACTAACATACACATCTTCGATTTCCTGTTTGGCATACTGTATTGTCTGTGCATTCAAAAGCGAAGAAAGATGTTCGATCTTCTTCTTGGAATCCATCGCTTGCGCCAATTGTATTTCCGCATTTCGATCGGGATAATCCAGTGAACATTCGATCATAAAACGATCCACCTGTGCTTCCGGTAAAGGCTGTGTTCCAATGGCAGAATCCGGATTTTGCGTGGCCATGACAAAGAATGGCTGGGGAACATGTCGAGTGATACCATCTACACTGACCTTACCTTCTTCCATGACTTCTAAAAGGGCCGATTGTGTTTTTGGGGAAGTACGATTGATCTCATCTGCCAGTAAGACATTACAAAATACTACACCGGGCTGATAAATAAAACGTTTTGTCTGTACATCCGGAATCGAAAATCCGGTTAGATCGCTAGGCATAACATCCGGAGTAAACTGAATTCGCTTAAAATCCAATCCCAAACCTTTGGCAAAGGCCAAAGCCAATGTTGTTTTTCCAACGCCGGGCTTATCTTTCAATAAAACATGACCGCCGGAAAGAAAAGTCAAAAGAACTTCTTGAATGACTTCTTGTTTCCCGTAAATGATCTGGTTCATGGCTTGTAGAAAAGCATCAAAATAACGTTGATGGCTCATGATCGTTCTCCTTGTTTGTTACTTACAGTATAACATATCATTTTATTGAAATCAGATTGTTTGAAGACTGTATGGATGAGAAATACTTTAGATGAAGAAGAAAGCCTATAAATAAAAAAGGTCGTCATTCGACCTTAGTGAATATTGTTTCGATGTTTTCCGGTGATATCTAAAACTTTCATTTTTAAAACAGTTGTGACTTTGATCATATCCTTATTAAATTGAAAATCTTCCGCATGATATTGGCGCATCAAAATTTTTAGTGCTTCATACTTTTTTTCCTCTTCAACAAATTCAATGATCCCATGTCCTACTACACTGGAATATCCCATCGTACAACTCATGCGTTCGTCATAAAGTATAAAATTATGATCACAATCCATTTCAAAGGTGGCACGATTATCTTTTCGAATTAAATCCAGCTTCTTGCCTTGCATGGCACAATGGAAGTACAAGTAGAGTTGCCCATCTTCAATGTCCATTCCAAAATTTAATGGTACCATATAAGGGAATCCATCATCATTCAAGGCAAGTACACAAGAATCACATTGTCGCATGATTTGAAGGATTTTATCAAAATCTTTAATCTCTCGATCTTTTCTTCGCGTACTGAACCCTCCTTATTTAAGTGTTGAAACATGAACGTAGGAAATTATACGTTTTCCAATGTACATCATTGTACGAAGTCAGTATGTATGATTTTCCTTTGTTATAAAGATAATACTCTATTTCTGGTGGAATTGCTTGTTATTCTTTTTAAATAGTACTCTAACTTTCTTAGTTATGTACTTTATAGTTCTAAAAGAATGGCAAAACTGAAAAGTAGTTTTTAAAAAATCACAGTCAAAATCACAGTCAACGATCGTATAAAAATAATAAAAAGCACTAAATCTACTTTATATAAAGTAAATTTAGTGCTTTTTTTACTAACTGGCAGGGGTAGCAGGACGAAAAAAAATCAATTCTTGATAATATTGTATATCCTTTTTGAGTTATTTTTCTATGTTTTGGACTCTTAAAATATTAAAATTATATATTTTTTTGAATGAAAGTCGTCAAAAGGTCGTCAATATTACATGTTTTTGCGAACTACTCATTATCACTAATATCTACGGTATTTGATTGTTCTTCTAACGAGTGGGACTCTAATTTATCAAAACACTCTTCCAAAAAACGAATAATCTGTTCCTTTGAAGGCTGTGATAATTTTCCAAATATGTCGTCAAATTCTTTCCAATATTTATAGTACAACTGATGCGTTTTTTTAATTGTTTTTTCATCAGGATCATACTTATAAGAATTAGATTTTGATTTTTTGATTGGAGAATAAAGATAAGAATCTCCAAAGCGAATAACTCCATTCCTTGAATCTGCTATAAAAAACTTTTCTGGGAGATTTAAACCATTTGTAATTTTCTCTAATGTTTTGTCCGAAGGGTTGAGTCTTCCAGAAATATAATTTTGTATTAAACTACGTTCAACCCCACACAGTTTAGAAACTTCCTTAACTGATAGATTACTAGCCTTAATTGCAGCATTTAATCGTTGACCAATATGTTCTCGATCGTTAGGAATTATTTCTGCTTGTAAAGCCATAGTATTACCAGACATATACATGAATAGACCTTTCATTATTAATTTGTAAAAATTACTCAAAAAATCGGACTTATAATAATTATTCAAACTTTCAAATAATCTAATATATTTCTTTTTAATTCTTTCATATCTAGTTTGTTGCATCATTTGATTAGCAGTGACTTTATGGAACCCCATAAACAACCCATCTCTTAATTTAGAAATGTATATGAATAAACTCTCATCATAATAATGAAAATTGTTTGTTAAATATTCTCTGGGAACATTAAAATAACTAGCTATTTTCACTAAATTTTGTTCAGATGGATTTCGCTTTTCTTTAACATAATCAAATAATACAGATCTACTAATTCCCGTTTCATTTGATAATTGGTCAACAGATATTTCTTTTTCTTCTAGTAATTTTTTCAAACGTTTCCCAATGCGATTTTTCTTTCTGTATTTTTGTTCTGGCATGTATTTATTATACATTAAGAATTCAGAAAAAATAATCAAAACTTATAACACAAAAAAATGCTTGATTAAATAACACATATTGCGTACAATAGTTTTGAAGAAAGTACGCAATATGTGTTATTTTCTTTAGAGGGAGGTGAAAACATGTGTTCATTAAAAGAGCAGATTAAAATCTGTAATAAGCATCATCTGTATTTCACAGATGCAATGAAATTAATGGGTGCTACATATCTCAAATTCAAGCCAGTCTGGGATGATATGGTTGTATCATTCGAAAAGAAAACAGGGAAAAGGCTTCTGGCGTCTTGGGGATTACCAACAGGTTATGTTCTAAACTATTTAGATATTAATTTGGAAGCGATGCTAAAAGCATATGAACGTGAAAAGGGGTCAGCATGACTGCCATCATACTAACCCTTGGGAGATATTTAAAATCTCAAACCTTTTATATTTTAACATATCTCCCTAAAGTAGGAGGAAAAATGTTTTATTATTCAGTTGAAAATTATTCGTGTCAAAAAACAAACCAGAAAGAAGACATCATTAAAGGAATATGTCCTGTAGGACTTACTCTTCTGTTTGGTCCCGAAAAAGTTGGAAAATCCCTTCTAGTTAGATCGCTTTCTTTGGCTCTAGTTGATGGAAGCCAACAATTTTTGGAGTATAAAATTAGTAGAAAAGGTAATGTTGTATATTTCGCCTTGGATGATTCAGAGACAACCTTACATAATCGATTTGATGATTCAATCTTCTCTAATTTTTTCATTGTTACAACGAAATGTTTCTTGGAAGCTCAGAGATACGGATCTCAATATTCAAAAATAGGATATGTTTTCCAAATTTTAGATTCTATTATCAAAAACGAAGGACCTGTGGTTTTGGTCATTATTGATACTTTAGAAAAAATTAGGAATACTGATTCAAAAAGAGACTACGCACATGAGGTTGAAGATTTAAATGCTTTAAAAGTCAAAGCGGAAGAACTTGGAATTAATATTCTTTTGGTTCATCATTCCACCAAAAATACTAAGTTAGAACCTCTACAGAATTATTACGGATCAAAAGGGATTGGGGCTGAAGTGGATGTACTGATTGCCATTAATAACACAACCGATCAAAAAATCCAATCTCTAATGGTCACTGGTAATAATCTGCCTAAAAAAGAGATATTAGTTTCGAAAAATACTGATTTAAATTATCAAATTGAAACCATGAATCGTGAAGATTTAATTCAAGATGTTCCAGAAAAAGCGTTGATTCAACTTATTAAGTTTTGCACAAAAAATGCTCAATCCTCACCATATAGAAAATTTCATTGGGTTGGCATGTTTCCTGATCTAATTACAGAAGCTGATTTGGACATTCCCCCTAAAAACGTTGGTAGATTGTTGAAAGACAATGAAAAACAACTTTTGGAATGTCATATTTCTTTTTCAATATGTAGAAGAAAGTATGGTATGGTAGCTACACTAGATGTCGATCGATCTAATGAAGTGGAATGAGGTGTAGAGTGTAGGGTGTAGATGAGAACATCCTTATCCTACACATTCATTCTACATCCTACACCTTTATGTAAAGCTTATATGGCCCAATATAAGAATAAAAAAAATAATTGTTGGTATATTCAATGTAGAAATCCTCGATCGAAGAAAAAAACTACCATCCGAGTCAATCCTAAAACTAATCAAAACTTTAAAACTAAAAAAGAAGCTCGTGACTTTGAAGATCTATATTTGAAACAAAAAATAGACTTGTCTATGACATTTGATCAGTTGTTTACTCAATATACAGATAATTACTTATCCTTACAGCCGTCTTCTTCTGCAGATAAGCTTAAAAGTTGGTATAAACATCATATCAAGCCTGTTATAGGCAATAAAAAAATTTATACCATTAGAATTTCCGATTTAGAAGAGATATCTAAGGTAATGTTAAAAGCTAATTATTCTATAAATTACATAAACAAAATGACGTCTAACATTAAGACAATTCTTAATTTTGCAGTGTCTCATGACTTATTGGAAAAAAATCCAGTTTCAGGATACAAACCCCTAAAAAAGATTAAAACTAGTGAAGATATCAAGTATTGGACTCCTAGAGAGTTCCAACAAATTATTAACTCTATTGATTCATTTTATTCAAATTCACATACAGACCCTCAATATATAAAATACATGTTAATGTTCGGTTATTTTACGGGTGCAAGAAAAGGTGAAATCCGAGCCTTGAGATGGAATTCTATAGAATTATATTCAGATAGAGGACTTATTTATTTTGATTATCATGTCAACGAAAAAAATGAAGTTATAAGGGGTAGAAAAAATGGAAATGGGTATATTTTCCACATGGATCAGCTGACTTTATCTCTTGTAAAAGAAATTAAAGAATATTTTAGTCATTTTTATGGTTTTGCAGATAATAGTTATGTTTTTCCATCTTTAAGCAATGGTTTTTCAAAACCTATAGGAGGACATACTCCAACTCGATGGATTCAAGAACTTGCGAAGTTTAACAATCTGCCAAATATAACTTTCCATGGTTTACGTCATAGTTATGTTTGTTATCTAGCAACTGAAGTAGGTTTAACACCTTATCAAGTGGCTGATAGGATAGCAGATACAGTCAATGTTGTTTTAGAACACTATTATGCTTTCTTTCAAGAATCCAGAATCAAAGTTGCTGAAGAAATCAGTAATCATTACGATGAGCATTTAACATCTTTAATCGAAAGTTCTAAAAAATAACTAGCTGCATATGAATACAAATTTTAATTATTCAGGAGGAATTATGGATAAAATTAATCAAATTCTAGAATATGAAATGCTTAAAAAACTATATCCCAGAAATACCATTCTTGATGGAGATATCAATACTTTTATTGATGAAGTAGATCCTACATTTAGAAAAAGATATAGTTACTTTTTTGAATGCAGAGATCCATTGATTGATACCAAATCTGTAGATGGTATCTTAGACTGGTTACGAGGTTGCCTCGCAAATCCATTTGGAAATTTATCCAAAAACGAACTTCATACAATATCAAAAGTTATACACAATATAGAAAAACATATCATAACCAATTAAAGGAGGCTAAATGTCAAAAAAAGAATGGTTCTATTTTTTAGAGCCTTGGAATCTTGTGCTGGGGATTTTCCTTGGAGTTATTGTATCCATTACAAAATACCTCATGTTAGATACTTTTCCAATCTTATCTACTGAGCTGATTTTTTCAGTTGTAATCATACAAAATGATATTTTATTGGTTTCTGTTGTTTCTCTTTTCTTCTGGACATTATGTATTTCAAAAAATATCTTTGATTACATTTTTAACGAAAAAAGAAGTTTCACGAAAAATCATTCTGAGCTTTCTGCAGAAAAGCAGAAAGCTCTGGGAATGAATATTCCAAAAGAGTATCTATCTAAAGAAATTGAAATGTTTACATTAGGACGATATCATAACCGCTATTTTCATCTTCCTCTGGATGCAAATAATATAACTCATACTCTGATTTTAGGAGGCCCAGGATCAGGTAAAAGCTCTTCCTTATTATCGTCATTAATATACAACTTTTTAGAAAATGATAAGAAGACAGTTTGCTATTGTTTAGATCCTAAGCCTGAAATGAGTTATAAGAGTGTAGATGAATCAAGAGAAGATATTCATATTATCAATCCCTCTATCACTTCTGGATATGGATGGAATGTCTGGTATGGGTTGGATCAGAACAGTAGCGATGATGCTCTCATTGAACGAGCAGATCAAATTGTTAGAGCTATTATCGTTAATCCCAATAATACAGAAAATATATTTTTCTATGTTTCTGCTCAACTACTTCTAAAAGCTTTTCTTGTATATGGATTTAGAAAAGGAAAAGGCTTTATTGATAGTATTCTTCAGGTGATTCACGTTCCTTTACAGGATCTCATTACTCAGATTTTATTGGATGAAGAGATGGCAAGTCATCCTAAAATCGCTGGCATGATTCAAAGCTATGAATCAAAAGACACAGAGGCAGCAAATGATGTTGACATGACATTGAAACTTGAATTATCGATTTTCGAACTGGATTCTGTTCGTTATCAATTTCAGGAAAATCCTAAAATGGCAAGTCCAATGGACCTGACGAATGGTATTTCTATTTTTGTTGCCATTCCGGATCATTTATTACATCAATATTCAGCTATTTTCCGCTTGCTCACAGTGATGACATTACGATATTTGGCATCAATCCCAGAAAGAGAAAGAGCTCAAAAAGATGTTCCAATCATATGGCTCTTGCTTGATGAATTCGGATCTATTTCACGGGTAGATGGAATTTTAGAAAGCCTCGCTCGTCTTAGAAGTCGTAAAGTGTCAATCTGGATGGCTATTCAGAGCTTAGCTCAATTGGACATGACATATGGACATGATGGCTGTAGACAAATCATTGATAATTGCACCAATACCATTGTTTTCTCATGTAATGATAAACAAACTGCTGATATGTTATCAGCTTGGGCTGGACAATATGAAGAAAACAAACAATCTGTAAGTAAAAAGGGATCTGATGGAATGTTGTCAGAAAAGTCTTATACGGATTCTAAACAATATCGAAATATCTTGGATGTCAGTGACATTTTACAATTACGTAAAAACAATAAAGTATTAATTTTTACAGATGGGTTCCGCTTTCTCATAGAAAAGCAACCTTACTATTTAATAGAAAAACTAAATAAAACATCAAAACAAATCATGCAGAAAAATCAGGAGGTTAAAAATGCAAGTTTATAAATCGAAAACAATTATCGAAAGAAGAGAAGAATTAGATAGACTGACAGAACAATTGAAAAAAGGGGTAATCACCTATGTTGAGTCTGATCAATATAAGGAGATTTTAAACAACATGGAACGATTTCATGATTATAGTGTTGGAAATTCTATTTTGATCGGATTGCAGAAACCAGACGCTACCTATGTCGCATCTTATACCACTTGGAAAAAATTTAATCGTAACATTCAAAAAGGCGAAAAAGGAATCGCTATTTTTTCCCCTATGCACTATTACGTTGAAAAACAGGAAGAAAGGATCGATCCTGAAACCGGGCAAACCATTCTTGATTTGCAAGGGAATAAAATTACAGAAACAATAAGAAAAAAGAAATTGGGGTATAAAGTTGCTCATGTATTTGATATCTCTCAGACTGTTCAGATTCCTGGACGAAAAGAATATCAGTTTTCACCAGTTACAGAATTAAGTGAATCAGTGAATTCTTTTGATGAATTATTTCGTGCTATTGAAAAAATATCACCTGTGCCTGTTTCTTTTGAAAATATTAAATCAGGAGCAAAAGGATATTATTCAAGTATGGATTCGAAGATTGTTATTCAAGAAGGTATGTCTGAATCTCAGACCATTAAAACATTGATCCATGAAGTTGCTCATTCCTATTTGCACGGAAATGAGATGCCAGATAATATGAATCTTTCTTTCTATGTCGCCGAGTGTTCCGAATTTCATTCACTCGGCGAATTTTATAATAATTTAACTTTAGATGAAGCCATTCAAAAATATAAGAATATTCCTTCAGAACGTATGAATGGGATTAAAGAGATTGGATGTACTTTATATAAAGATGGTGAATGGCTAGGTGAACTTCCTCTTGTACAGGGAAATAAGATCCAAATTGATTTGATCAATACGATCAAACCATTTGCTGAATCATTTGATGTACAAAAGGCTGTAATGGATCTTCGTAAAGAGTTTGCGGATGATGGTTTCTCGTTACGCAGTACACGAGAACTTCAAGCTGAAAGCGTAGCTTATATCGTATGCAAACATCTTGGTATTGATACAGATCAATACTCTTTTGGATATGTTGGATCCTGGATGAAAGATGAAGATCAATTATTAGAAAATCTAAATGCCATTAAATCATGTGGTGAAGAGATTATCGCTAAAGTGGATCAATCGATTCGTGATGGAATACAAGATAAGTATGGTATTCACTCACATGAAGATATGGCAAACCGATTGGATGCCTTTATGAAAGATTTCGATCTTTATGAATATAGAGATCAGGAAATCTATAAAGGCAGCAATTATGATCAGACCTTGTCTTGCCTTCGAAAAGGAGATACCAAAGGTATTGAGAAAACTCTGAAAGAAACCGTATCAGAAGGAAGGGATGATCATTTTGTTAGCGAAGCTAAGGGACTGATGAAGTGTGTACAAACTTTTCATCAGGAGAAGTCAGTTGAGTTTTCGAAACTGGCTCAAAAGCGAGGCATGAAACATTGACTCGCAAAGGTCGGGCGCTTCTTCCCGAGAAAGAAGTCCTCTCCGGATAGGAGGCTTCCGGCAGGAGTCCGAGACTTAACGCTAGTTAAGTACGAGGACACGTACTTCAATAAAAGATAAAATTAAGCAAGCTAAAACATTTAAATTAGGAGGTGACAAAATGCGGGTTGGTATCCCTATGATGAAGTGTTCTCTTAATCCCAGTCAACAAGTTAATAAACAAACTGGAAAACGTTCAAAAACATGTGGAGTTAAATCGGCTTGGGAAGAAATGAATGATGAGCGTTTAGGAAGAGATCCAACAATTGATAAAGAGATGACCCATATGAATGTTTGGATGGAAGGCTCCTCGGACATGGATGTAGAAGAGATCATAAAACAAGAAATTGAACGTATCAACTTAGAACGAAAGATGCACGGAAAACGTGCCCTTCGTTCTGATACTGTTTCGTGTATTGCTATTGTAGAAAAGCCAAATATGGAATACATGCAAAACTTGAGTTATGAAGAGCGTAAAAAATTCTTATATACAAGTCATGAAGAAATGAAAAAATTGATTCATGAATGGAATCCACACTGGAAGATCATCAGTTCAGTGCAGCATCATGACGAGTTTGGTGGTTTATCTGCTCATAATCATACACTTGTTATGGTATCTACGATTGATAAAGATGGATTATCCAACATGAAAGCAAAATCTGAATTCAATTTGAAATTTTTTACTTTTATTAATAAAAATTATTCCGTACGTATGCAATCTAGAGGTTATGAAGTAGAGCACGTTCGAACTTTCGATCAGTTATCGGATGAAGAAAAATTAGATCGTAAACTTCATCCGGAGGAGTATGGAGTGGATGCCTATATTTATAAACAGAAAAAGCAAAAAGAGTTGGAGCAATCAATTAAAGATTTAGAAGTCAAACAATCCTCTCTATCTCATCAATTAGAAAAGACTGTTATTGAAATTACACAAGCTCCAGATCTGAAAAGCTATACAACCATTTTAAATGAGAACGAGTCTTTAAAATCAGAATTAGCATTAAAAGATCGAATTATTGAGAAGCTTAAAACGGAGATTGAATCCTTAAAATTAAAAATGGAATCTTGGAAAAATACCTTCACCGAAATCTCTCATAAGGCTGGATCAAAATTAATGTCTTTGTTTGGCTACGATGTTCATGAAAGTGTTCGAAATGATTATCCACAGGCAGATATTTTAAAAAAATTCAATGCAATGCAAAAAGGAATGAGAGAATATGATCCATCTTGTTTTCGCGTTATTCCAGATAAACAAAATGAAGGTAAATTTTGTATCGTTTATAAGAATAAATCTAATCAATATGAGACTTTCGAAAATAATATTTTGAATAGACGTATTGCGGAGAGCAAAATAAAAGAGATGAAGCATCATTTTAAGCTACATGCTCAAACAATAGAACATAAAATCAAATAGAAACTGAGAGTGATACTGATGAAAATAATTAATCAATTATTAACGGGAGATTATACTGTAATTGAAGTATCTGAAAAATCAAATTTTGGAAAATATGCAATAAGAGAAGGGGGTAAAATATAATACGGAGATTGTATATGATCTACCGAATCATATAGCGATTAAAACGCATGGTGATTTTGTTGGAAAAGACATCATCATTCAAAATTAGAATTTAGGAAATTTTGAGTCAAGTAATGAAATAAATCGTAAAAACGAAGGGTGAAATCCCTTCTATTTTTTAGGCCTATTTTATATTTTCCTTCAAGAACTATATTAATGTGTTTAAAAACTATATATAAACTCTCCACTCTTGAGTTATCAATTTATACTCGTTTCTGTTCTTAAATAAATTGATATTAGAGTTTATAGTAGATTTCATTCCTACAACACTCATAATATTTTTTTTGAAACTATTGCATTTAATAATTGATGTTTTTTGTCTGATAAACCATATTCACCAACAATATATCCTAAAAGATTAAGAAAAGAATAGCTATAAAAAATTAAAAATAATTTCCAGTAAATCCTAATACAGTATTCATCTCCTTGTTTCTAAGACTCTCTGAAATACATCGATGTATAGTCCATAAAGTATAGACTAGTTTATTTAATAAAATTAAATACATTTATAGACTACTAAACAAGGTTATTTTTGATAGTCTACAAAAGTGTACTTTTATAGACTATTAAAAAGTTATAGACTCATAAACTAGAATCTATAACCTTTACAAACTTAAAAATTTTTTCAGCTATTTTTTCAGCCAATTTATCATTGCAAACATGTTAAATTTTTGGTAAGGAAAAAATATATTGATTGTTCTGCGTAACTCCATTTCCTCTCCAATTAAGTTCTAATATTAAAAGCAAGGAATTATCTCTGCTGACTATACCACATTCCATAACATTTGGTCCTTTTGGCATAGAACTATAAATAATTCCAGAAGATAACACTCTAGTTGAAAGTACATTGTTATTATTCAATCGAGCTTCATAAATCACATGTACAATACAGTATTGACCATTAAAATAATTGTTTCCTTCACATTTAACATCGATAGATCTAGTCTGAACTACCTCATTTGTTTTTTCAATATTTCCGGTTTCAAACTGAACATTACTATAAATTCTATTTCCCCTCTCCAACGCATACATATTGCCAGTGGACATTACTAATAAAAGTAAGTTTATTATAGTGATTATATTTCTTTTCATTGCCCTCTCCCATTACTTAGTCATCTTTTATTTTAAATAGATAAAGAGCCAGATTGTTAGTCTGACTCTTACATAAATTATAAGGCTGAGATTCGTTGTATGAGAGTGTCCACACCTTATAATGTTTTAGAAATACGTTTATCAATCATTTTTTTGATTTTTTCCGCTTCTTCTACATCTTCTCGATAAATATCTGTATTGATTCCTGTAACCCTATCGGAAATATAAGCTGCCTTTACAGATTTATCTTTCAATACGATTTTTAAGCCCACATACATTCCCGGACCTCCAAAAAAAGTATAGAAAGTTGTGCCTCCTAAAACTTGATGGCTGAAAGGTACAGATTTTCCACGAAACTTTGCATCTTCGTTTAATACAGATACTTTTTCAATTTCACTATATGAAACAGTGCCTTGAGTACCTATAACAATTCTTAATTGCTTATTTTCATCATCAAATTCAATACATTTAAATTTATTATGTTTCATGCAGCTCACCTCCATTCAAGTTATTTTTCATAGCTTTCTCCTTTTCATGAATCGATAACGTTATCTTTAATTAAATTATATTTTATAGTAATATAAATATCAATATCAAATTTAATTATTTAAAAAATATGTTTTAGTTTTTATTTAAATATTTTTATCTTAAGTTATAATTATATTATAGAAAGGAGTGCTATTTTTCATGAAATTAAAAGTTCTATCAACTAGGGAAAATCAAGTTATGAGCGTGTTATGGAATGCGCACCATTCTATGTCAGCTCATCAAATCAGTGAAGAATGTGAAGATATGAGTGTATATTCTGTTCAACAAGTGCTGCAACGTTTACTAAAGTATGAATTTATCAAAGTAGCTGATATAGGTTATTCTAATACAGTTCTCACTCGTTTATATGTTCCTGTATTATCTCAGCCGGAATACATACAGTTTTTATTAGGGGATAACGAACAGGGATTATATCAAATTGCATCTTTTTTGATTTCAAATAATACTGATAAAAAAGTTTTACAGGATTTGAAAGAACAAATTATCGAAAAGCAAAAAGAGTTAGGTGAATAAATATGAGATTCTCTTTATCTTCTATTTTTATAACTTTAGTAATGGTGGTGATTATGGGACTATTGCTGAGTATTTTACTTCATCAGAAAAAAAGATATATATTCTTCAGATCTGATTTATTGATTATATTGAGCATAATCATTCTTATACGATTATTATTTCCCGTTGAATTACCCTTCACCCGTAGTATATATATTGGCTCGATAATGAATCCAATCCAAGATTTTTTTGACATTGAATTAGTAAAAGGAATCACTGTATTAAATTTCTTTTGTATTCTTTGGGTTATTGGCTGCATAGTTTGCTTATTTATGTATTTACGAAGAATTCGAATTTCCAAACAAATGTTACTCGCTATTAGCCAAACTGCAAAAAAACGTAAAGTTTCATCTTTTATAAAGTCAGATTCCTCATCCGATTATTCTGTATGGGTTACTGATCTGGTATCTGTTCCCATGGTATTAGGTTTAAAAGAAGTGATTCTCTTGCCTGAAAAACAATTTTCGGAAACCGAATTGGAAGTAATATTACAGCATGAAATTCAACATGTTAAGAACCACGATATTTATATCAAACAATTCTCAAATATATTAATGATCATTTATTGGTGGTTTTTACCTATTTATTGGCTTAACAACAATATAAATTTAGCTTTAGAGATTCGAGCAGATGCCAAAGCCACAAAGCACTTAGAGAAAGCTGATGTTTTAAAATATGCTTATACCTTAGTAGACATCGAAGATAGATTTGATTTTACAGCCATAAGCAAATCATTATCTATTTCTTCAAATTTTTTCCTTCAGGAAAGTCCGAACGTCTTGTTATATAGAATAAATTATTTGTTGAACTCTGACTTTAAGCGAAAATCAAATGCTCTAATTTTATTGATTGTAATACTGCTTCCATTCATATCAAATATCATTATTCTTGAACCTTGGTATGAATATCCTCATAAAAATGATGGTACAATTTCTGAAACCGAGTTAATAGAAGGAGCTTACTTATGTGAAGAAGACGGCATATATTATATTATATACCAGAATAAGAAATCTCTCGTTTCTGATCCTGAAGAGCTAATTAGCATTGGAGTTCCAATAAGAGAGGAAGAATAACTATGAAAAAAAATTATTTTTATTGCTGTTTCAGTATTTAGTTTTGTATTAATTCCTGCTTCGTATTCTCCTATATATGCTCTAACAGATAATGCTTCTGATTTAGAGCTCCGTGCCGATGATATTCGTTACAGATATAAGTCAATAAATTGCAAGTTAAGCCTAATATTATTTATTTTGTACCAAGTAATATGCCTCGGAACATGATTGTACTGTATAATAAAATTAATGAAATAATGGAGGATATATAGTATATGAGAAAATGTATTCGTTGTAATTGTGAAATGAAAGAAGAATATGGGCTAAAAATTTCAGCTGCTTTAGCAGGAGTTGCACCAGTTATTCTTTCAAAAGGACAAGGAACTTTTAGTAAAGATCTAGGAAAAATAAAAGCGGCAGTATGTCCTTATTGTGGTGAAGTTAGTCTTTATATTGATGATTTAAAATCAATAAAATAAGCATAAACGGAATAAAAAATAAAAGGCACCAGAATCATCTAATGCCTTTTATTTACTCCATGATTTACCCCACCAGGACAAATGTTTGGTCAGGCTTTTTTTGATGTTTCTAGTTTGATGTTTTAATTGGTGTTATTTATCTTCTTTTGTTGTATTTATAATATTTCTTATTTTATATAATGTTTCATTAGCAGCTTTTTCATTATTGAACATAACGATGGTAAATAAAGAATCTATAATAGCTAATTGAGAAATTCTGCTAGATAAAGATTCAGATCGAAAACCTGTTTCTTCTGAAACGGATATAAACATGATATCAGATAATTTTTTTAATTTCTGTGAAGGATAGCTGGTGATTATGATTATTTTAGCTTTATTTTTTTTCACTGTTTCTGCAATTTTGATTGTTTCTTTTGTTAGACCTGTATGAGTGATTATAATAGCACAATCTTTTTCATTTAAAAGAGACGCTTGCATAAGTTGTATATGATAATCCATACTGTATTGAACATGTATAGGGGATCGTAAAAACTTATGGTACGCATCAAAGCAGACAACATTACTTCCACCAACTCCAAAAAGTGATACATTATTAGAACTAAGCAGGATATTTCCTGCTTTTTTTAATGCCTTTTCATTTAATAAGGATTGTGTATCATTTAGAGATTTAATTGAAGATTCAAAAACTTTTATTGCCATTTCAAGACATGAATCATTAGCTTTAATATTTTCATGTACAGAAATTTCTGGATCATACTCTTCAAATAATAGATCATTTCTAAAATCCCGAAAACTTTTGTATCCTAATTTTCTGGTAAATTGAAAAATTGTAGAATCAGCAAACCCTAGTTCAGACGCTATTTCACTGATTGTCATTTTAGATGCTTCTTTTGGATTAGAGAGAATGTAATCAGCTATTAATTTTTCTTTTTTTGTAAAACTGCGATGATGTGTTTTAATTTTAATTTTTATAGAATCTTTTGTCATGATAATAACCTCTGTATTTATGTTTCATTCTTCTATATCTGTATAATATGTTTTATTCTTCTATAAATATAGTAACACACTAAAAATAAAAGCTAAGGAAAAGAGTTAAAATTTGTAAAATACAAAAATAAAAAAATATTTTATTTTATATTTAAAATAAAAAAATATTGTTGTATACTTATATCAGAAAGAAACAAAGGATACAGAAATGGAGGTACTTATGAGAATTGGTCTTATTGGACTTGGGAAAATGGGATCCAATCTTGCATTAAATCTCAAAGATCATTATAGGGAGATTATTGGCTTTGATATGTCAGAAAAAATTCAAGATGATATGAAAAGTCAAGGGGTCCAAGTAGCATCGACAATTACTGAGTTAATTGGAGCGCTAAGTAAACCTAGAGTAATCTGGTTAATGTTACCTTGTGGTACACCTACAGATGAAACGATTACTACATTATCTCAGAAATTGCAAAAAGGCGATATCGTCATAGATGGAGGTAATTCCAAATATATGGATTCAATTCATCATTCTGAAATTCTTCATGAAAAAGGAATTTATTTTTTAGATTGTGGAACTTCAGGGGGAGTGCGAGGAGCAAGATATGGTGCTTGTATGATGATTGGGGGAGACAAGGAGGCATATCAGTATTTGGAAGAGATTTTTAAAGATTTAACAGTAGATGGAGGCCTTTTGTATACCGGAAGGGCTGGTAGTGGTCATTTCATGAAGATGGTTCATAATGCTATTGAATATGGCATGATGGAGGCTATTGGTGAAGGATTTCAGCTTTTAAAAGAAAGTGAATTTGATTATGATTTATCAAAAGTTGCTTATAACTGGAATCATGGTTCAGTAATACGAAGTTGGTTAATGGAAATAGTGCAAGAACAGCTTGAAAAGGATCATAACCTAGAAGATATCTTAGGAGTTGTACATACGAACGGCGAAGCTAAATGGGCAGTTGAAACAGCTCTGGAAAAGGAGGTTCCAATGCCAGCTATTGTCTTATCTTTAATGGTTCGTAACGCTTCTAAAGATAATGAGAAGTTTGCATGTAAGATTGTGGCTGCAATGCGAAATGGTTTTGGTGGTCATGCACTTGAAACAAAGGAGTAATTAGAATGGAAATAAAAATATTAGTTTGTACTCATGGGCATTTTGGTGAAGAGTTAATAAAATCGGTAGAGATGATTGGAGGTCAGTTGAAGAATACAGTTGCAATACCTTTGTTAGAGAATATGTCCATGGATGATTATTATAATGCTGTAAAAAAGGAATTGGATGAAAATAAAGTTAACTTTTGTTTGACAGATCTTTTTGGCGGTACACCATGTAATACTTTATTGAATCTGTCTCGAGATTACAACATAGAAATCCTTTGTGGAGTAAATTTACCTGTATTACTTGAAACTTCTAATTGTAACTTTTCTTCAATTGAAGAAACAAAAAAACATTTAATGGAAATATATCAGACAAATGGATTTGATGTATTAGAAAAAATGAGGAGGTTAAATAATGTCGATTAAATTAGTAAGAATAGATTTTCGTTTAGTGCATGGTCAAATCGTGACCAAATGGATACATACAATTAAAGCAGATACAATTTTAGTTGTGAATGACAAATTAGCAAAAGATTCGTTTATGTTAAGTGTTTATCAAATGTCAGCTCCTCCGGGAACAAAAGTAAAAGTTGTGACTGTTGATGATTTTATTCAGCATTGGAAAGAGACAAGATATGAAGAGTTAAATTGCATGATTTTGATTAAAAACGTTGATGATGCATATCGCATTTTTAAAGGAGGTGTAGTATTTGATGCGATTCAAATCGGCGGTTTAGGTGGATCTGCTGGAAGAAAAGCAGTTTTTGGCCCTATTACTTTAGATAAAGTAGATGCAGAGAGACTTTCGGAGATTAACGATAGTGGTCAAAGAGTGTATTTTCATCAAGTTCCTGAAGACGGATCTGCAGAATTTGACGCAGTGATGAAAAATGTCAAATTTGATGAATAGAGAATAAGATGAAAAGAGAATAAGGAGAAGATTATGACTGGAAACTTTTGGCTAGCCTTATTTTCAGCAGTCTTATATGCAGTTGCAATTCCAGGTTATGGGTTATCTTCGGCATATAAGTCTCCAGCAACTTTAGGGCTAATCTATGGAATCATTTTTGGTGATGTTGAACAAGGATTGATTATTGGTTGTAGTATACAATTATTATATCTTGGAGTTGTTGCTACAGGAAATAATATGCCTTCGGATTCTGCTATGGCTGGTATAATCGCAATTCCAATTGCATTATCCCAAGGATTAGATGCATCAATGGCTGTAACTATTGCAGTACCTTTTGGTGTTTTGGGAACATTCTTTAATAATTTGAAACGTAGTATTAACATTTGGTTTTTGCATTATGCAGATAGAAAGGCAGAAGAAGGAAATGTTAAAGAAATAAATCGTTGTGCTGTTTTCTATCCATGGTTATTTATGTCTGCTTTACAAATTATTCCAATTTTTATTATAAGTTATTTAGGCCCTTCAGCAGCTCAATTCTTAATTGATTATTTACCTGAATGGGTAACAGGTGGTTTATCTGTTGCTGGAGGCGTTTTACCGGCAATTGGTTTTGCATTAATGATTACACAAATAGGAAGAAAAGAGATTTTGCCATACTTCTTTATTGCATATTTCATGGTACAGTATCTTGGATTGAATACTATGGCTATTTCAGTATTTGGTGTATGCTTGGCATTGATTTTGTTCTTCAACGGAAATAAGAAAGGGGTTGAATCAAATGAGTGAAAGAGTTTTGACAAAAAAAGACATCACAAAAGCTCGATACCGTTGGTTCATTACTCTGGAATTACCGAATTCTTTTGAACGTTTACAGGCTATTTCTTTTACGTATACTATTAGTGCAGCGCTCCAGAAATTATATAAGAATGATGAAGATGGCTTAAAAGATGCTTTAAAAAGACATTTAGAGTTTTTTAATACAGAAGGTACGATTGGTAGTTTAATCGTCGGTATTGTTTTAGCATTAGAAGAGAAAAAGAAAGTAGAAGGAGATATTGATCCAGAAGTAATTACAAACTTAAAATTAGGATTAATGGGTCCTATTGCAGGTATTGGAGATTCTTTGATTCAAGGTACAGTTAAATCAATTATTCTTTCTTTAGCTGCTTCATTTGGTTTACAAGGCAATATAATTGGTGGACTGATTCCGTTCTTATTTCCACTAACAGTTTATTTTGTAGGACGTTATTTAGCAATTCTTGGATATAATTTAGGTACTGAAGCAGTTAATAAACTAATTGGTTCTGGTTTGATGAATAATATTATTAACGTTGCCTCTATTCTAGGAATATTTATGATGGGAGCTTTATCTGGATCTTATGTTAAGTTATCTACTCCTCTTGAATTTGCTGTAGGATCATCAGGTTCAACGATAGTTGTGCAAGATGTTTTAGATTCTTTACTTCCTGGATTATTACCTTTGCTCTGTATTTTTGGGATTGTTTGGTATTTTAAAAATAAAAAACAAAACTATCTGCTATTGGTTATAACTATCATGGTTATTGGCATGTTAGGTTGTTTGATTGGTATTTTTTAAAAATAATAGCAGGTCAAATGGCCTGCTATGTTTTGTGAAAAGGAGATAAAATGTTAGAAAACGAATACAAGCAAGAAATATCTGAATATGTAGATAATCGATTAGAAGATTTATGGAAATTATCCAATTATATATATGAACATGCTGAGATTGGATTCAAAGAATATAAAACATCAAAGAAAATCATCGATGTATTAAAACAAGAAGGCTTTGAAGTTGAACCAAAAGTAGGTGGATTGGATACATCTTTTGTAGCTACATATTCAAACAACTCAATGAAAAAACCACGGATTGATATTTTATGCGAATATGATGCTTTAGATTTAGGAGAAGCATTACCAGAAGGAAAAAGAATTGCTCATGCTTGTGGTCATAATATCATTGCTAGTACAGGTGTAGGAGCAGGAATAGCAATGAAATATTTATTAGAAAAATATCAACTTCCAGGCGAAATACGAGTTGTAGGTACTCCGGCTGAAGAGGGCGGAGGCGGAAAAATCATTATGCAAGAGCATGGAGTTTTTGATGAAACTGATGCTATGATACTTTTACACCCGACATCTGGTAAAAGTAAAATAGCAGGACGATGTAAATCAGGAAGAACATATCAAGTAACATACCATGGTAAACCGGCACATTCTGGTAATCATAGGGAAAAAGGTATCAATGCACATGATGCTGCTGTAATATGTTATACAAGTATAGGTTTATTGCGTTATCAAACAACAGATGACATTCAACTTTTTGTACATTTTACAGATGTGGGAAAAGAAAAAGGTGTTATTCCGAGTATTGCTAAACTAGAAATTCAGTTAAAAAGTTTTAATCCTAATACTGTTGAATTGATTGCTCCAAAAATTAAAAACTGTATAGAAGCTGGAGCTTTAGCAACTGGATGTTCGGTTGAATATGAAGAAAAAATTGGTTATTTGGGAAGAATCTACAATCATACGTTTGAAAAATGTTTAAGAGCTAATTTTGAGTTATTAAACGAACCATTAAAAGAAGGAATGGTAGATGATAATGGTGGGGAAGATTTTGGCAATTTAATGCGAAAGGTTCCTGGAATTATGCCTTATCCGAGTTTGATTCCTGAAAAAAGAGTTGCGTTACATACCGAAGATTACTTAAAACTAGTGACAACACCTAGAGCAAAATATGTAGTAGGATTAGGTAGTAAAGTGATGGCAGACACTGTATTAGATTTATTGTTGCATCCAGAAATTATTGAAGAAGCGAAAATTGAAATGCAACATGAATTAGAAAAAGAAAAGATAGAATAGGTATTAGTATGTTAAATAATTTTCAGTCTAATTATTTTATGACATTGATTCTCATTTGTTTTGGGATCTATGTTTTAATTATAGTTGTTTCAAAAAGTATTATGAATCACAAATTAAATCAAATGATAATCTTATTACAAAATCATAGATTTTCTGAGTTTGATCAGATGATGGAAAAGAAAATAATTAAAATAGTTTTTAATCCATTTAATATTGATTTTATTAAATTAAATAGCTATTTAATTCGAGATGACTCAAAAAGAATTGATGATGCATTTGCTAATTTTGATTCAGTTCGACTTTCTTCAAAACAAAGGGATGAAATAGATTTAAAGGCTTTTAATTATTATCTTTTTATTGATGAGAAGAAAGCAAAAAAATATTATCAAAATATAGAAAATTCAAAAACAAATAAAATGAAAAAAGATGTGGAACGATTGTACGATATTTATATTTTGAAAAGTTCTCGTTATTTACAAACTCTTTTAGATGAGACAGAGAAGTTAGAAGATAAGTATAAAAGTGCCAATGAACTTTTAATTTCTGAAATTTACAAAAATCTAGGAGATACAGATAAACATAAGATGTATAAAGAATTGGCTGAAAGACATTTAAACCTATAAAAATAATTTATCCCATATTTTGAAAACAAATATGGGATTTATACATTAGCAGGGAGTGGCATATGAGTATTATATTTTTTGATAAGGATGGAGTGATAGTAGATTCGGAAGGAGCTTACTTAAAAAGAAATAAACAGTTTTTAAATTCCTTAGGCATCGAGGTTAAAGAATCAGAATTACTGAAGTTAGTTGGCAGTAATCCCAAGCGAGATGCAAATCTTTACAAAAAATGGATTAAAGGGAAATACAGTTGGAGCGGTTTTCAAGATTTAAGAAATGCTTTTTTTCAAACATTAGATCCTATTGATTTTCTTTCTTTAAAAATGCCACATTTAGAGGAGACATTATATGCATTGAAAAGTAAAGGACATCATTTGTCTATCGTTTCATCCTCATCATTAACAGGAATTCAGAACATAGTAAATATGTATCATATTAATTTATATTTTGACTATTTGATTAGTGGCGATTTATTTAAAGAAAGCAAGCCTAATCCAGCTATTTATAACTATGCGAAAGATAAATATGGTGTGGAAGAAAAGATGTATGCTGTAGAAGATTCAACATTAGGAATTATTGCAGCAAAGAAAGCTGGATTAATTGTAATTGCTAAAAGAGATTTGCGATATGGTTTTGATCAGACACAAGCAGATTATTTAATTAATGATTTGCGTGAAATTGTGAATATAGTAATATGAATAATACAAACTTTTTAAGTAACTCTATCATTTTAGAATATATCTTAATTTTTAAGATTTTAATAATATCAAAAATCACATAAATTATTATACCGGGTCAATGGCCCGGTATATCTTAATATTCTAAGAGACTTATTCTTAATTACTTGTTGAAGATGGTAAGAATGGTCGAATAGAGTCGGCAAAATTATGTAGATTACCTGTTTGAATTAATACTGTTCCATTACCATGAAATTCATTGACTAAACCTTCACCAGTTTTAAAGCCAAATGTTCCAGATGCAACATGGATATCGTATTCTAAATTGGCATCCCATGCTACTACATGCTCATTATCAATTGTAATCGGATGATCTTCAGTAATATTTAAAGCTAATAAATCACCAAAGGCAGATACTAAGATATCTCCTTGTCCTTGTGTTTCCATTACAAATAATCCACCGGTACCGGCAAAAACAGCTTTTCCCAGATCTTGTTTTTTCATTAGATATTCTACACTTTGATCACATGCTAAAAATACTCCGGTATTTAAACGATATTGTTTTGTACCTTCTACATGTAAACAATGAATTTTTCCAGGAATAGGTGGGGCAATACCGATAAATCCATCATCCGCTGTACCAGTTGCCATTGTTATAAACATACTTTCACCACTAGTCATGCTACGTCCAATGGCACCTAGTACACCACTAAATCCTTTTTTGTCGCTGTTCATTTTTCCTTCTAATTCTACATTTGAAATATAAACCATGGAACCACGTTCTACCTTAATGGTTTCATTTCTTTTTAATGATGCTTGAACAACCGGGCAATCTGAATCGCCAAAAATACTATAATTCATATATAATCCTCCTAAGTATTTAATGTATCTTTATTGTATCGAACCGAGTAATGGCACAGTTTGAAAAAATAAATGAGTATTAAATATAGAAAAATATATGTTATCAAATAATTCATTATCTTCATATAATTCTGATAAGTGGACAAAAGTAATCAACTAAGAAAAATGATTGAAATTACAATTAAAACTAAAAAGGTCGTCAAAAAAGTCGTCAGGAAAGAATCTATAAAAATAAAGGGTGTCAAACATACTTTATATAAAGCATATTTGACACCCTTATGTTCTAACTGGCAGGGGTAGCAGGAGTTGAACCCACATCAGCGGTTTTGGAGACCGTTATTCTACCATTGAACTATACCCCTAAGTGCTTGTATATCTTATCATAGTTCTTGGTAAGTTTCAAATCTTTTTTAAAAGAAGACAGAGGCAAGACTATCCTTGCCTCTGTCTATTATGCGATATAATCTAAAAACGCTTTCACTTGACGCTTTAATTGATTTAATGGCAGCCCTTCTATAACAAGCTGTCCTGTTTTAAAGCCTTCCATGCTGATTTGAATACCGGTATTTGGCATATTCATTGTATCCATCATCATTTGATTCAACAACAACATCATTAAATCGCGCACATTGGCACCACCGCTTCCGCCACCGGCAGCAGAGAAGGTAACTTTCTTATCTTTTAGTACGCTTGGTGCACCTCTGGACAACCAGTCTAGCAGATTCTTTAAAGGACCGGGAATCTGATGATTATATTCTGGTGTAAAGATCCATAGTGCATCGCTTTCACGAACTTTATCTTTGACTTCTTGCACTTCAACAGGAAGATTGGCTTCCAAATCCTGATTAAAGAAAGGAACCTTAGACCAGTCTAAATATTCGACTTGTGCATTTTCTCCAATCAATTCTTCTGTTTTTTTAGCCAACTGTTCATTAAATCCATTTTTGCGTAAAGAACCTACAATAAAGAGTATTTTTTTCAATGGGTTCACCCTCTTTCTTTATTCACATTATAACAACACCCACTTCAAAATAAAACGAATTTGCTTTTAAAGTCAAAGCAGGTTCGATACAATAAAGATAAGTTAAATATTTAGGAGGATTGCATATGAATTACAGTATCTTTGGCGATTCAGATTGCCCAATCGTGCAGGCATCACTCAAAAGGGGTGAAACTATTAAGGTAGAACGAGGTTCCATGGTCTATATTTCCAATGTAGAATTGGAAGGTAAAATGAACAGTGGGAAAAAAGGCATTGGTGGTGTTTTAGGCGCTATTGGCCGCAGTATGACAAGTGGAGAAAGCATGTTTATTACGATGGCAACGGGTACAGCGGACGATGGCTTTATTGGCATTGCTCCTCCCATTCCTGGTAAGATCCATTGTTTAAGTGTAGAGGGCAATAAACAATATCGTTTAAATACCGGTGTATTTTTAGCCTGTGATCAAAGCGTTGAATATCTGATGAAAAAACAAGATTTAGGTAAAGCTGTCTTTGCGGGAACCGGTGGATTATTTGTGATGGAAACACAGGGTGAAGGCGATATTTTAGTGTCGGCTTTTGGTGATTTACTAGCCTTAAATATTACTGATGAGCATCCGATTACGATCGATAATGAGCATGTTGTGGCATGGGATGCTAATCTGCAATATGATATTCATGTGGCCTCGGGAACATTTGGATTTAAAACGGGTGAAGGTCTGGTCAATGAATTTCATGGCAATGGTACGGTATTGATCCAAACACGTAACCTACATAATTTTGCGGATTCAATTCGTCCATTCTTACCATCTTCTACAAGCAATTAGAGTTGTGATTGAATGATAGAGCACAAATACCGGGATAAATGCTCGGTATTTTTTTATGTAAATCGGACTTAGTATAAAGAAACTATAAAATACTATTTGACACATTATACTATGTTATATATAGTATAATGTGTAAGGAGGTATAAGATGGATGCACAATTAAAAAAAGGTTTTTTGGAATTTTGTGTTTTGGCTTCCTTAAAGAATAAAGATTCCTACGGATATCAAATCGTTAAGGATGTATCGCGTTATATTGAAATATCGGAATCCACTTTATATCCGATCTTAAAACGTCTGGAAGTCAGTGGATGTGTAATTACTTATACAGAACAACATAAAAATCGGTTACGGAAATACTATCGAATCACAGATAAGGGAATAGAGTCAGTTCGATGTTTCCTGGGAGAATGGAAAGAGATTCAATCTATTTATGAATATATCAAAGGAGAGATGGAAGATGAATAAGCATGAATTTTTAGATCATTTAGAGCGATTATTAAAAAGCCTGCCATGCCAGAAAAGACAGAAGATGTTGGCTTATTATGCAGAGATGATTGATGATCGTATGGAAGAAGGCATGAGTGAACAAGAAGCAGTGCAAGACTTAGGGGATGCAGGAATGTTAGCCGAACAGATTGTATCTGCACAGCCATCTAAAGAAAAGAAACTTTCTAATCCAATGAAAGTGTTGATCATTGTTTTGATTGTCCTGGGCAGTCCTTTATGGGCATGCTTATTGTTGGCATTGTTTGCTTTGATCTGTACTGGCATATTACTGATCTTGACAGGTTATATCATGATTTGGCTTATTCCTGTATTGTCAGCGGCTATTATGGTTGCTAGTCTGATTCTTTGTATCATCAGCTTGATCGGATCTCCATTTTTGATGGTTTCCAGTTTTATGACAGGTCTTCTACAACTCGGTGTTGGTTTGATCGCGGCCGGACTTTCTATCTTATTAGGTTTGTTTACAATTTATGCTTCTCGCTACTTTATCAAGGTAACCATATCCTTTAGTCACTGGTTAAAAAAACATTTGTTTTATCGTTTGAAGGAGGTTCATGTATGGCAAAGTTAAAAGTATTGGTTTTAGGTGCCTGCAGTTGTATTGTTTTAGGCTTATTATGTTGTGCATTTGTGTCTTTCTCGCATCAAGATACAGATTTTGAAAGTAATCAATGGTATCAAAGTGTACATACGGACGAAAACGGAGATCTCTTTCTTCATATTCAACTTGGCGATATCGTGATCACACAACTTGGTTAAGATCGCAACTTTATCTTGCATCCATCATCATTTTTGATTACAATGCAAGGGTAGAGTTCGGATGACGAATGCTAGAGAGAGTCGAAAGACCACCGAAGAATTCATTATTTCAGGTCAAAGGATAGTATTCTGACGAGCCTCTGGAGAGTTCCTTAAATGGACGCCGAAGGAGCAAGCCCGAAAGGGTGAAACTCTCAGGCAAAAGGACAGGGGATTAGGATTGTTTTTACTATTTTCTAATTCCTCTTTTGGTATAAAGGAGGATTTTTTTATGGCAACTCTTTCAAACGTATTAACACAGATCAATGAATGGATATGGGGATTACCCTTGATTTTCCTATTGTTGGGAACCGGGTTGTATTTTACATGTCGGTTAGGCTTATTACAGTTTTTCAGGTTACCACTTGCGTTTCGTCTGATGTTTAAAAAAGATGATCAAAAGGAAGGAGACGTATCCAGCTTTCAAGCTTTATGTACGGCTTTATCTTCAACGATTGGAACGGGAAATATCGTAGGTGTGGCAACCGCTATTATTGCCGGCGGGCCGGGCGCTTTATTTTGGATGTGGATTTCCGCATTTTTAGGAATGGCAACTAAATATTCGGAAGGTTTATTGGCCATTGTATATCGCCAGCGCGATGAAAAAGGACAGATGTCCGGAGGTCCGATGTATTATCTGGAAAAAGGATTGAAGCATAAAACACTGGGAAAGATACTGGCACGTTGTTTTGCGGTTTTTGGGGTAGGGGTTGCCCTATTAGGGATAGGGACGTTTACACAAGTTCGTTCCATATCGGATGCCGCCAGTTTAACACTGCATATTCCTCCCTTTGTCACAGGGATCTTTTTGGTGATAACAGTTGGTTTTATTACCATTGGAGGAATTAAAAGAATCGCTTCTGTATCAGAAGTCATTGTTCCATTCATGAGTGTAGCTTATATTGTAAGCGTTATTTTGATCATGATCACGCATTATCAGGATATTCTTCCAACACTAGCTTTAGTGGTGCAGTCTGCTTTTACACCTTCTGCAGCGTTTGGGGGAAGTGTTGGAATTAGCATGCAGATGGCCATGCGCAGTGGAATCAGCCGGGGAATCTTCAGTAATGAATCCGGTCTGGGAAGTGCGCCGATTGCGGCAGCAGCAGCCAAAACAGATTCTTGTGTGGAGCAGGGATTAGTCTCTATGACAGGTACCTTTATCGATACGATCTGCGTTTGCACGATGACCGGTTTGGCGATCATTATTACGCAATCTTATCTTTTAGGTGTAGAAGGCTCTGCCATGACAACATTAGCGTTTCAGAATGGCTTTCCTATTGGTGAAATCGGAATCTATGTTGTAAATATCGGTTTATTGTTCTTTGCGTTTACTACCATCATCGGCTGGAATTATTATGGAGAAAAATGTATTCAATACTTGTTGGGGGAAAAAGCAATCTTACCCTACAAAATTTTGTTCATCGTTTTAATTGGAATTGGTCCTTTTATGTCTTTGGACTTTGTATTTACATTAGCGGATATTGTGAATGGATGTATGGCATTTCCTAATTTGATCGGTTTAATCGCATTGCGAAAGGTCGTAGTCAATGAAACCAGAGCTTATTTTAAAACGGCTTTGTCAAAAGAAAAAACAGAAGACGACATTAAAGTGAAACATAGTTTGGTAAATAATTCACAAATCAGTTGACAAAAAAAGCGAGAAAGAATACGATAAGGATGTACAAAAAACTTCAGGGTCGGGTGAAATTCCCAATCGGCGGTACACTCCGCGAGCCTTCGGGCACGAACCGGTGCAATTCCGGTAGCGACAGTTAAAGTCTGGATGGAAGAAGATTTTTTGAAATCCTTTTTTATCGTATATCCTGAGAGGTTTTTGTGACAAACCTCTTTTTCTTTTGAACAAAGAGGTGCTGATGATAAGGAGGAATATATATGTCAGCACAATCATTTGTCAGTTCGAAAACATCTCGTGTACAGTGGATTGCCAAGGTATCTATTTTGGCTGCCATTGCCTTTGTCTTGATGTTGTTCGAAATTCCATTGCCTTTCTTTCCACCTTTTTATAAGTTAGGCTTTGATGAAGTTGCCGTAATGATCAGCGGCTTTGCCTTAGGGCCTCTTGCCGGCGCTACGGTAGAAACCTTGAAAATTATTTTAAATCTTGTGTTTCAGGGAACCGATACAGCCTTTGTCGGGGAGATCTCCAATCTATTGATTGGTTTATCTTTAGTTTTACCAAGTGCCATTTATTATAAAAAAAATAAGACGATGAAAGGAGCATTTATAGCGATGCTCATCGGTGTCATTTCCATGGGGATAATTGGATGTTTTGCCAATTATTTTATTGCACTACCGGCTTATTCTTATTTCTATGGTATGCCAATGGATGTGATCGTAGGCATGGGAAGTTCTATTCTGCCTTTAGTAAAAGATACATTCACTTTCGTAGTCTTAATGACATTGCCGTTCAACCTTTTAAAAGGTGTTGTTGTGAGTTTGGTCGTAGGCATTTTATATAAAAGGATCTCACCCATTCTGCATCGTTAATAAGAGATCCGATGAAGTTCATGGATACGGAAAGTTTAACTTCCGTATCTTTTTTATTCTTTCTATCTAATTAAAAAAGTCCTTTTGATAAAGGACTCATTGACTCATGGCGGAGACTAAGGGATTCGAACCCTTGGTGGCGTTAACCACACAGCCTTTCCAAGACTGCACCTTAAGCCGCTCGGACAAGTCTCCAATGCCTACTTATAATACTAAGGTTTTAGAAACTTGTCAAATAATTCTTCATATCATTCGATTTCAAAAATCGTAGATATACTCAATTTACAATTTCGTTTTTAAGAGCGTCTATCTCTTGTTGATTCGACTGTATTTCATTTTATACAGTATACAACAATCATAAGAAACAATGTTTAAAAGCTCTATACTTGGATGATGGCTTGTTCTTGCTTGCCAATTTTTTTATCACTCTAAACGCATAGGAATTTTAGGTGACTTATTGGTACTATAATATGGAAGTCGTTAGAATTATATGAAAATATGTGAAAATGCAAATTTTGAATGATTTTTTTGACAAAAATGTTAGAATAGCATGGTATATAGGATGGAGGATGTTTACCGAACTATGAGAGATCCTTATGAAGTATTAGGCGTATCCAGAAGTGCCTCTCCGGATGAGATCAAATCAGCGTATCGTAAATTGGCAAAAAAATACCACCCGGATCTGCATCCGGGCGATGAAGAATGTGCAAAGAAGATGCAGGAAGTCAATGCGGCTTATGATCAGATCACCAATCCGGAAAAATATAGAAATACGGCCTATCAACAACAATCCAATCCGTATGGAAACACGTATCAGGATCCTTTTTCCTATTTCTATAATCAGCAGTCGCAACAGAATTCGGACTTTAATTCAAATTTCTTCTTTTATGGGCCATTTGGCTTTGGGGGTACACAGTTTCAGAGAACACAAAAAAGCAATGGCTCCTTCCTTAGAAATTTTATTTTACTGATACTGATCATGAATCTTTTGACATATTGTTCCCGAATGTATTTTGCATCGAACTACTATGGTTCGCGTTATGACAATAGCGAAAGAATTCAGGAAGAACAAAGAGGATGGAATACAGATGAAGGCGTGAGAGCTTAATTTCCCACGCCTTTTTTTATTTGTTGATGAAGATAATCCTTGTTGCGATCTTTCTTTTTCGGAATGAAATTTTGAAGGAAGGTAAATCGCTCTTTATTTCGTGCATAAAAATAACTGAATAAAGAGAAGATTGTTGCGCCAACAAAATTCACAAATAAATCTTCCATCGTATCAATCAGACCGATATCAATATAGCCCTGATCGGAAATGACTTCGCCATTAACGGTGACTTCATGAATATCATTTTCCTCAAATGGCGGAAGAATTTCATCTACACCGGCCGAATGAATAGAAGTGATTAGAGTATCTTTTTGAGTATCCATCGCAAAAAGTTGATCCATTGAAAATTCAAAGAATTCCCATAGTACTCCGATCGTCATGGAGAAGGTAAAAGAGACGATCGCAAGAAAGAGAGGAGAAACAAAAAATTGAATTTTTTCACTTTTGTTTAATAAGCTGACCATGGAGAAACCGACGGCAGCACAAACAAAGCCGTTAATGGTATGAAGTATGGTATCCCAATAAGGAATCGAGAAATAATAATTATCGATCTCACCCAATATCTCCGCAGCATAGATAAAGACAAGAATCAAAATTTCCAAAAATATAGGAAGCTCTACTTTAAAGGTAAGCTGTACAAAGCTGGGCACCAGAAGTAATAACAGGGTTAACAGGCACACAAAGATATTTTCGTAATTCTGCATCATAATCTGGCGAACTAAAACCAGAATGACTAAGGTACGCAAAATCAAATAAACCGCAAAGGAAGAGCGATGTTCTCTAACTTCCAGTTCCAGAGCCTTTTTTAGACTGATCATATAATGTTTTAAACGATTCATTTTCTTATCCTTTGTTTCTGTCAAACTCGTACATCAAGATGCCACCGGCAATCGCAACATTCAAGCTTTCAAAGGCATGCATCTCGATTTTCACAATCACATCACAGGCATCGATCAATTCACGATGAACTCCATTGCCTTCGTTCCCTAAAACGATTCCATACGTAGTCTTCTTTTCCACTTTCGATAAGGGAAGCGATCTTTCATGCAGGCTGGTTCCGTAGATCGTAAGTCCTTCTGCCTGTTTTTTATGGATCAAAGACTTTAGATCGGTATAGCACACCGGAATGTGAAAAATGGCACCCTGTGATGCCTGAATCGTTTTGGGGTTATAAATATCGGCACACATCATAGAACAATAAACCTGATCGATACCAAACGCACAGGCTGTGCGCAACAAGGTTCCCATGTTTCCCGGGTCCTGAACAGAATCTAAAAGAAGAATCTGTTTTTCTTCTTTTTCATCCCATTTTTTCTTACGACACAAACCAATGATCTTTGCTTGTGAGCTTTGAACGGAAAGCTTGTTTAATACGGCATCGGAACAAAGCGTACTGGGAATCGCTTCCTTCCATGCAGTGTCTTTATTGATGAAAACTTCCTGCAGGCATCCGGCACTAAGTGCTTCGTTGACTAAATGTTCTCCTTCAACCAAAAAACAGCCGGTTTTATCGCGTTCTTTTTTTGTATGCAGGCGTGTCAATTCTTTGATTCGCTTGTTTTGAACAGATTCTATAAAATTCATGCACTTATTTTATCATGATTACCAGAAAATACCAGCTGATATAAAGTGATGTTGACAAGTAGAGAAAACGAGGTTTGTGCAGCCGATGTGATATGACCGGGCACAAACAGTAAAAAGGTACAGAATACAAAGACCAGCACAAGAATCTTTTCATAAGAAATCAAAAGCATTTGTTTATAAAAATAATAGATCCATTCCATGATGAATCCACCGACACAGCCAATCGCAAGCCAGATATGCAGATCATTTAACCATCCTGCATTTTGTAACTGATAAGGAATCAGGCAGGATACAGGCATACCGATACAAAGAAACCGATGAAGGATAGATATATAGGAAAATTTTCTTTTTTGCCAATACAAGATGGACAGTTTATAAAATCCCCAGGCACTGCTGATCGCCCATAAAAAAAGATAGAGTGGATGATGCATCGCATTTCCAATGTGACTTTGATTGTCATAAAAGATATCGATCCAAAACCAGGGAAGGATGTTCAAAATAGGATTTAGAACCCAAATATGGATAAAAAACAGGTATTTTTTAAATTTCATAAAAAAATTTTAACTTTTTTTAATAGTTTTATCAAAATTTATCGTATCTAATAGTGAGGTTTTCAAAAAAGGAGGTTTTATGAACCAATGGATTCAAGTTTTATCTCAGGACTCTTCCATTTTAAAGGTTGCCCTAAAGGACCCTTCTAAAATGGATTTGACAGTCTTTGAAAAAATGGCTGGTGATGATTATTGTCTTCGCTGTGTTTTGGATGATCGACAAAAAGGTGTGATTGCGTATTCGGTAGAAAATTTGATCAACTTAAAAGATTTTCTGGAACAAGTGATCTTTGAGAAAAAAGAGGGGTATTTCTTTTTGAAGAAGTTATTCGAATGTGCGATCAGTGTCAATCGCAACAAACCTGTCTTATTCGATCCTTCTTTTGTGTTTGTTTCTCCTTATGGAGATACCTTCTATTTTCTTGTTGTTCCTTTAGTTTTGGATGAATGGATGTTTCAAAAAACACAGGTTGTATCATGGGTCCAGTATTTGATAGAGCACTTTAAAACAACGACGGCTTATGAAATCTTAGGATTTATGATTCGATTCTGTCAAAGTGAAGAATTTTCTTTACCGAATTTGATTTCCGGTCTGGAGAATGTGAAACGAAATTATTATCCGTTAAAGCGTTGGGCATTCTTCAAAGAAAGAGAAAGCTTTCGCTTAAAAGAGCCGGTCTCTACTTTGTATTATGCAAAGATGCGCTTTGTACCAGATACACAAACTTTACCCGTTGAAAACAAGACACAGTTGATTGGTCAAGTCAATACGACAAAAGCGTATTTAGAAGAAAAAGAGACGGGAAAGAAATACGATCTTCAAACAGAAAGTGTACTGATTGGACGTTTAGTATCCTGCGACATACGATTACCCGACGAATCAATTTCCTTAAAACATGCCCTGATACTTTGCGAAAATGAACGTTACTACATCAAAGATCTGAAAAGCTTAAACAGGACCTTCCTCAATGATAAACAAGTGATTCGCAAGATGCGTCTGCATGACGGAATGAAGCTTACATTGGGAAGCATAGATTTTATTTTTAGACAAGATGAAGATGGAAAGATATAAGGTCGTAAGGACTTTATCCTCCTCTTTCTGTACGACCTGTGCTTTGGTAGAAGACCAATGGACAGGAAAACGCTATTTCACCAAAACGTTGTTTCTTTCAAATGCGACGAAAATTCATATTCATCAGTTTCGAATGGAAATCCATGTTTTATCTTTGATGGATGATCCCTATATACCGCATCTGATCGATGTGATAGAAGAGGCAGATCAAATCATGATTATTGAAACGTGGATCCCGGGAAAGACATGGATGAAAATGAAGGAAGAGAAAAGACAGTTTCGATTGAAAAAACGATGGATTTTAGAACTCATGCACCTTTTAGAAAACCTCCATGCTCATGGGTTTCTTTATATGGATCTCAAACTCGAAAACGTGATGGTGTATCAAGATCATGTATTTCTCATTGATTTTAATGCCTGTTTACCAGTCGGTTCTGTGCAAGTGTATATGTCTTCGCCATCGAATCAGACACCTGAGTCGCTTACACAAAAAAGAAAGGAGGTTTCTACGGATATCTATGCACTTGGAGTCATGCTCAAACCTTTTTACAAGCTTTCTTTGTATCGGTTGTGGTGTCTTAAATGCACTAGAAAGAATGCGAAAAAGCGATTTCGGACGATGCGATCGGCAAGATTTTACTTTTTACTGGCGGGTCATATTCGAAGAGGTGTGTGTTTATTACTTTTTATTCTGTCTGTTTTCTTTTATAACATACTCTTTTTTCAAAGTGTCCCCCACGATTTGATCCACGATTATCAGCTTCAACATCATCAAATACAAGGAGGGATTCAGGAAAAGACACAGAGGCTTTTATCCGAATGGATCGTGCAGAATCGATTGCGTAAAGAGGTATTGTCGAACGAAGAGAACGCTAGCTTTTTTCTGGAACAGTCGATCTTTTCCAGAAGTCAGTCGATCGTGTCGTATTTGTTAGAGAACATACCAAAGTCCATACAAAAGAAAATGCCATTAC